>ERZ1026852.109-NODE-109-length-57578-cov-64.716374_pt1 | contig 57578 bp, 53 predicted proteins | sample MGYA00380156_ERZ1026852 | MGnify/ENA primary metagenome ERZ1026852 (study PRJEB33269, sample SAMEA4719792) | human gut metagenome | biome: human-associated habitat; feature: organic feature; material: feces | place: Cameroon | collected 2013-10 ...
GCGCTGCTTCTTCAATTTCTTCTGCATTTCCTCGTGAGAAGTCTGAGTTGCGGCATTATCTTCGTGAGAAGCCTGAGTGGTTGCTGCATTATCCTCACGAGCTGTTTCTATCTTGTTGTTTTCGTTCTGTTCCATTGTTATATTCTGATTGATTATTACTTGATGATTCCTTTGTTATTTTACCTGATCCAACTGTCCGGTGAGTTTCAGGAGCGAGAGATTCGCCACCTTATATTTATAATAGGCGGTGAGATAATTGTTCATGGCTTCGCTCATGCGCATCTCATCCTGGAGAACGGCGGTCATCGTTCCTACACCTTCTTTATACTGGTCGGCAGTTACGCTATATACATCCTGCGCCAGGGTGTAGTTGTCAAACTGCTTCTTGTAGTTGCGCTGACTGTTGTTCACCTCGCTCACGGCGTTCATATAGTTTGCCTGCATTCCCTTGAGTGCATCCTCATATCCGATGCGGGCATTCTCCTCCTCCACTTTGGCACGTCTGATCTTGGAACGCTTCTCGAAACCATCAAAGACAGGCACTCTCAGCTGAATACCGATGCCGTTGGAACCATACCAGTGGTTTGACTCACCCGAATGAATCCAATGCTCTATCTTATCGGTGAAGGCAGAATACATCAGGCTTCCGGTAAGACTCACCGATGGCAGATAGCCATCCTTGGCAAGTTTGGTCTGCTTCTGTGCAAGTTCCTTCCTCTTCTCCAGGAGCTGGAGTTCATAGAGATTGGTGTTCAAACCGTTGGCATTCACCGTCTCTATCTCTCCGGGATTCACTTCACTTACCTTGATTTGCTTATCCGCAGGATAATCTATCACATACTTGAGCATGGTATATTGCTGGTCGAGCATGGCAATGGCGTTATCACGCTGTACGGTGAGATTCTCGATGTTGAGTTTCACACGCTTCACGTCTACCTCAAGACTCATCTGATTATCATAGAAAGCCTTGGTAATGCCATAGAGTTCTTCCAGGCGCTTGATGTTGTCGTTTACCAGTCTAATCTGCTCAGCCGTATTCTGCGCCATGTAATACATCTTGGCGGTCTGCACGATGAGGTCTTCACGTGCCTTCTCGTAAGAGAGCTGATTGAGATGATCAGCAATCTTGGCAATATCGATGGCGGTATTCACCATCTGGTTGTAGAGCGGCATCTGGAGCTGCAAGCCAGCCGAAGCATTATATTGCAGGGTCTTGGTAACATTGTAAGGCTTACCATAAGCAGAACCGTCAGTCACGGAAACGGGAGGCGTAAAGTTGTCGTTCAACTGTGCCACGGCATTGATCTGCGGCAGCAGCTTCGCCTGGTTCTCGCTGATGGAATACTTTCCCTTTGCAATCTCGTTCCTGCTTTTCTGCAGCGACAGGTTATTCTCCACCGCCATCTGCAGGCACTGGCTCAGCGACAGAGTTTCCTGCGCCATCATTGCAGAAAAAGCCCCGAGAGCCAGACAAAAACACAATATCTTTTTCTTGTTCATTTTTAATATGTTTCTTATGATATAAAATACAATTGAATTCTGGTGCAAAGGTACTGATTTTCTGCAAATAATCACTATTCACAAAATATCACAATATGTTCAAAAATGCCGTTTCTTTTAGTGGCGGAGTTCTTAGAAACAAAAAGAGTGGCTTTTTGCTGTTTTAGGCACGGATTACACGGATTCTTTATAAGAAGATAAATCGCTTCAATTGCATTAGCGCCATAAATCCTTGTAATCCGTGCCTCATTTATACTCTCATCGCTATATGGTATTTCAGAATTTCATTTTATAGACATTGGTTTCCCGTTTTTCAAAGCCCAGGCTCTGATAGAGCTGGTTGGCTACAATGCGAGAAGGGCGCGAAGTAAGCATCAGCGTCATATTTCCCTTGTTTCTGCATAGCGCTATCACCTTATCTATCATCACTTTTCCATATCCCTTGCCCCGATAGTTCTGATCAACCACCACATCTTCTATCCATGCCTTCCTTCCTGTAGGACATTGATAGATACAGAGGGTTACCATTCCGATGATTTTCTCATCATATTCCAAAGCATAGAGATGGCTTTGAGGTGAGGCGATAAGACTGTTCAATTCTGCTTCAGTAAGGGTATGCGAACTGGTACTCAGCTGCGAAATCAGTCTGTTAATAGCTTCCAGATAATCAGGCTTCAAATCTTCTATTTCTATAAATCTTGGTTCATTCATGGTGCAAACTTAGCACATATTTCGGAGATAACCAAGAATCAAGATGAAAATTCATATTTTTTAATAAACAAAAAGGCGATTGCTTTTCCCCACGCAAGGGATAAGCAATCGCCTTTATTCTATGAACTTAGTTCAGAATGAAGAGCAAATGAATTCTTCACTCTTCACTTAATTCTTACTTCCAAGGATTCTCGGTTGGGTAAGGCAAACTAGCTGGCTGGTTGTAAGCGATGTCCTTGATGCCAAGATACTTGAATACCTCGAACAAGGTCTTGCCTACATGAGAGAATGCTACGGCACCGTGGTGTGGATAGCCCTTCTGAACCAAGACGTGGCGATAGAAGCGGCCCATCTCGTTGATGGCGAAGATACCGATACCACCGAATGAACGGGTAGGAACATCGAGAACCTCACCCTCTGCGATGTAGCTGCGGAGGTTACCCTCAGAATCGCACTGCAGACGATAGAATGTGATGTCAGAAGCTGCGATATCACCCTCCAAAGTACCACGGGTGAAGTCTGGTGTACCACCATTCTCCAACAAGCGGTTCTGGATGAGCTGATACTTGATCTTACGGCTAGAGCACATCTTGCACTGTGGAGTGTTACCGCAGTGGAAGCCCATGAAGGTATCAGTCAACTTGTAATCGTACTTACCCTTGATGTCCTCATCATAGATATACTGAGGAACAGAGTTGTTGATGTCGAGCAATGTAACTGTATCATCAGAAGCACACATACCGATGTACTCAGACAAAGCACCATAGATATCTACCTCGCAAGCTACAGGAATACCGCGGCTAACGAGACGGCTGTTAACATAGCAAGGCTCGAAACCGAACTGGCTTGGGAATGCAGGCCAGCACTTGTCTGCGAATGCTACATACTGGCGAGAACCCTTGTGAGCCTCTGCCCAGTCGAGCAATGTCAACTCAAACTGTGCCATTCTGCGGCTGAGGTCAGGATAGTAGCATCCCTCGCCCATCTCCTTGGCCATATCAGCGCAAACCTCGTCGATACGTGGGTCGTTCTCGTGCTCCTTGTAAGCTACGAGGAGGTCGAGCTCTGAGTTCTCCTCAATCTCTACACCCAGTTCATACAAGCCCTTGATAGGAGCGTTGCAGGCGAAGAAGTCCTGAGGACGTGGACCGAAGGTGATAATCTTCAAGCCCTTCAAACCGAGGATGACGCGAGCTACTGGTACGAAGTCCTGAATCATCTTAGCTACTTCTGCAGCTGTGCCTACAGGATACTCAGGGATGTAACCCTTCAGGTGGCGCATGCCGAGGTTGTAAGAGCAGTTGAGCATACCGCAGTATGCGTCACCACGACCATTGATCATGTCGCCATCACCTTCAGCAGCTGCTACGAACATAACAGGACCATCGAAGTTCTTTGCAATCAAAGTCTCAGGAGTCTCAGGACCGAAGTTACCGAGGAATACAACCAAGGCGTTGCAGCCCTGCTCTTTTACCTCGCTCACAGCCTTGAGCATATCTTTTTCGTTCTCAACTGTAGTCTGGCAGTTGAAGATCTCACCTTTGTACTCTTTTACGATGTTCTCACGGCGCTGAGTAGAAAGCGCGATTGGAAAACAGTCACGGCTAACGGCAATGATACCGAGCTTTACTTGTGGAATGTTGTTGCTTACCATAATTATTATGTTTTTATTTAAGTTTTTGTATATATGCTTGTTTTTTGCTGAGGGCAAAGGTACAAATATTTTTGATTTCCGCAAGCAAATTCTGAGTTTTTTTTCCGTTCAAAATGTAAAAAAACGTTTATTTGTACCCGAATGTAACATTTGATAAACTTCCTGAAACATTTTATACCCCCTAATGGATATCCAAAACAAATAAAAAACTGAATGAATGATGATATTTCGAATAAAAGTTGTATCTTTGCACCGATAAAAACAGATAAGTTAATATGAATAAAATCAAAACAGTCTTTGCCTGGATATGGCATAAGCTATGTGCTTTCTGGCCTTGGTACAAAAGTTTGTATCAGGGTAGGGCTTGGTATACCAAGACCATTGTCGCATTCGTTAGTTGTATCGTCGCCTTCATTATTTATCTGGGCGCAGTAGACATCAACTTTTTGTGGCTTTTCGGTAAGTCACCAGGCTATTTCTCCGGTATTCTGAATCCACAGACTTCAGAGGCATCAGAGATATATAGTGCCGATGGCAAGCTGATTGGCAAATACTTCAACGAGAACCGTACACCTGTAAAATATGAAGAGGTAAATCCAGCCTTCTTCAAGGCTTTGATTGATACGGAAGATGAGCGCTTCTACAAGCACATCGGTATCGACCCTATCGGTGTATTCGGTGCTGCCAAAGACGCCCTCCTGCATCATGATGCCCGTGGTGCGTCTACCATCACACAGCAGTTGGCCAAGAACATGTTCCGCGTACGCTCGCAGTATTCTACCGGTTTGCTGGGCAAGGTGCCTTTGCTCCGACTGCTCATCATCAAGAGTAAGGAGTGGATTATTGCCGTAAAGCTGGAGACAGCTTTCTCAAAGAAAGAAATCATCACCATGTATGCCAACACGGTAGATTTCGGAAATAATTCATACGGTATCAAGACTGCAGCCAAGACCTACTTCAATACGAATCCAAAAGACCTGACTACTGATCAGGCTGCCATTCTGGTAGGTATGCTCAAGGCTACAACCTATTATAATCCGCGCACCAATCCAGAGAACAGCCGGGTGCGCAGAAACACCGTATTATATAATATGTTGACTCATGGCGACCTGCCTCGTGCTGAGTATGAAGAACTGAAAGAACTTCCTATCAAACTCGACTTCAAGGTAGAGGAGAACTATGACGGACAAGCTAAGTACTTCCGCGAAGCCGTAGCCAATTACCTGAAAGACTGGTGTCAGGAAGAAGGTTACGATCTCTATTCCAGCGGTCTGAAGATTTATACAACCATTGATACCCGCATGCAGAAGTATGCCGAGGATGCTGCCCGCAAACAGATGAAGCAGGTACAGCAGAACTTCAACAATCACTGGAGCATCCGACGTACTCAGGCTGGTAAAGGAAAATGGCTGGGCGAAGAACCTTGGCAGGACGAGAACCACAAGGTGATACCAAACTTCATCCAGGACATCGCAGAAAAGCAGCCTTTCTTTAAGAATCTGCTGGCCAAATTCCCAAACAATCCAGATTCTGTCACCTATTATTATAAGGAGTGGGTTCACCCTGTCAAAGTGTTCGATTACGACAAGGGAAGCATCACTATCAACATGACTTCTGAAGATAGTATCAAGTATATGACTACCTTCATGCACAGTGCTTTCGTAGCCATGGAGCCACAGACAGGAGCCGTGAAGGCATGGGTGGGCGACATCGACTTCGACCACTGGAAGTATGACAAGGTAACTGCCGAGCGCCAGCCGGGTTCTACCTTCAAGCTCTTCGTTTATACCGAAGCCATGAACCAGGGATTGACTCCTTGCGACAAGCGCCGCGATGAATATATTTCTATGCAGGTATACGATAAGAAGAAGCACGAGATGACAACCTGGACCCCAGGCAATGCCAACGGTTCATTCTCTGGCGACAGCATTCCTCTGAAGAATGCCTTTGCCAAGAGTATCAACTCCATTGCCGTCAGACTGGGTCAGGAAATGGGCATCAAGCGCATCATCGAAACCGCCAAGAAGATGGGTATCGACAGTCCGCTCGATGATACTCCATCACTCGCCTTGGGTTCCAGCGATGTCAACCTGCTGGAGATGGCTTGCGCATACAGCACCATCTCTAACAACGGTAAGCATCACGACCCTGTATTGGTGACCAAGATTGTTGACCATGACGGCAAGGTGGTTTATGAAGGACCAAGTACAGAGGAACAGGTTATTCCGTACAAGAGTGCCTTCCTGATGCAACAGCTCCTGCAGGGCGGTATGAGAGAACCGGGTGGTACCTCACAGAGTCTCTGGGGCTATGTAGGCAATTACAGAGATACAGAATTTGGCGGTAAGACCGGTACAACCAATAATCACTCTGACGCATGGTTCATGTGTGTAAGTCCTAAGCTGGTAGTGGGTGCCTGGGTAGGCGGAGAATACCGATGCCTCCACTTCCGAACAGGAGCCTTGGGACAGGGTTCCAGAACAGCATTGCCTATCTGCGGTTACTTCCTGCAGACGCTCTTCGCAGATCCTGCATTCAAGGAATATCATGCCAAGTTCGATAAGCCAAAGGACGATGACATCACAAGAGACATGTATATCTGTGCCAGCTATGCACCAAAGCCAAAGGTAGATACAACCCAGGTGGACAGTACAGCCTTCACAGAAGAAATCCTCCTTGATGAAAACGGAAACCCTATTAAGAAGGAAATTCCGACAGTGAAGACGGATGGAGAGGCTACAACAACCACCCCAACTACCACTCCTGCTGCTACAGAAGAAAAGAAAGAGAAGAAGAAGGCTAAGCCAACAGAACAGCCTATCAACTTCGATGACCTCTAATAGAATAATATGATTGATCTCGACAATGCGGAGTTGCAGAATGCACTCCAAATCATACAGTTTACCCGTCGTTCGCTTTTCCTTACCGGAAAGGCGGGGACGGGTAAATCTACTTTTCTACGTTATATCGCTGCCAATACCAAGAAAAAACATATCGTCCTGGCACCTACTGGCATCGCAGCCATCAATGCCGGCGGAAGCACCTTGCACAGTTTCTTCAAGTTGCCTTTCCACCCATTGCTGCCCAACGACAGTATGTATTCGGTGCGCAATATCCGAAACACACTGAAATATAATTCTGAGAAAATCAAGATTATCCGTGAAGTAGAGCTCATCATCATAGATGAGATCAGTATGGTACGTGCCGACATCATCGATTTCATCGACAAGGTATTGCGAGTATATTGCCGGAACATGAGAGAACCGTTCGGTGGAAAACAGCTTCTGCTGGTGGGCGACATCTATCAGCTGGAACCCGTTGTCAGAGAAGATGACCGCAAACTGCTCAATCCTTTCTACCGCAGCAGTTTCTTCTTCGATGCCAAGATTTTCCAACAGTTCCAACTGGTCAGCATCGAACTCAAGAAAGTATACCGCCAAAGCGACCCTGTCTTTATCGGTATCCTCGACAACATCCGGACCAGTCAGGTAAGAATGCAGGACCTGCAGTTGCTGAACCAGCGTGTTGGCGCCCGATTGGATGAAGGCGACTCCAAACTTGCCATCACCCTGTCCACCCGTCGCGATACAGTAGATTACATCAATGACAGTCAACTCAAGCTTTTGCCTGGCGAACCTTGCCTCTTCCGGGGACGCATTCAGGGTGAATTTCCGGAAAGCAGTCTGCCAACCCCTATCGAGCTTTACCTGAAAACGGGTGCTCAGATTATCTTTATCAAAAACGATATCGAGCACCAATGGGTAAACGGTACGCTGGGCACCATCATCGGCTTTGACGAAGACGAGAATGCCAAGATTTATGTACGCACAGAAGAGGGAAAAGATGTGATGGTGGAACCTGCAGCCTGGAGCAACATGCGATACCATTTCAATGAGGTGGAAAAGAAGATTGAAGAGGAAGAGATTGGCAGATATGAGCAATACCCTATCAGACTTGCTTGGGCAATTACCGTTCATAAGAGTCAGGGACTAACCTTCAATCAGGTAAAAATAGATTTTACTGGCGGTGTATTCGCAGGCGGTCAGACCTACGTAGCCTTATCACGCTGCACCAGTCTGGAGGGAATCACGCTACAGGAGCCTATTCGCCAAAGCGAGATATTCGTCCGCAACGAAGTCAAGCAGTTTGCCCGTCATTACAACGACCAAAGCACCATCAACACTGCTCTTACGCAGAGCAAGGCAGACAGGCAGTATCATGATGCCGTAAAAGCGTATGACAAGGGTGACATGCAAACCGCCCTGGATAATTTCTTCCTCGCCATCCACAGCCGTTACGACATCGAGCATCCGCTAGCCAAGCGCTTCATCCGCAAGAAGCTGAACAAGGTGAATGAGTTGCAGGCTGAGAACGAGCGGTTGCGTGAAGTTATCAAGCAGAAGGATGAAGAAAAAAAGAAGCAGGAGAAATTCCTGAAGCGCCTAGCCACGGAGTATGTGATTATGGGTAAAGAGTGCGAGAAGGAGGGTATGAAAGAAGCAGCTGTCACCAATTACAGAAAGGCGCTCACCCTCTATCCTAGCCATCCCGAGGCAAAGAGAAGGCTGAAGCATCTCAACGAATAATCCCCCAAAAAGGTGAAGGCATTTCAGAGACCAATCATATAAAAAGAATGTGGTTGACAAAACGGAAAACAAATCCGTTTTATCAACCACATTTTTTTATTGATTAAAATCTAATCTCATAGGTCTTGCCCTTCTGGGTCTTCATCTTCTTCACCTTATCTCCATATCTTACCTGGCAAGGTTCACCGGAGCCAGAGAGGATGACAGCCTTGGTAAGACGGCCCTTATCCCAATAGATATCTACCGTGAAATTACCCTTGGCACGGAGCCCCTTGATGGAACCCTTCTGCCATGCATCAGGCAGGGCTGGCAGGAGATGGATAAAGCCCATGTGGCTCTGCATCAACATTTCGGTGATACCCGCTGTACCGCCAAAGTTACCGTCTATCTGGAATGGGGCGTGCGTATCCCAAAGGTTATCCAGCGTACCATTCTTCAGAAGATTGCCATAAAGCTTGTAGGCATGATTGCCATCGTGCAGACGAGCCCACTGGTTCAACTTCCACCCCATAGACCATCCGGTAGCACCATCACCACGATGCTCCAATACTACTTTGTAAGCCTTCGCCAGCACAGGAGTAGTGATAGGTGAAATGGTACGACCTGGATGCAAACCGAAGAGATGGTTCACATGGCGATGCTCATCCTTAGGATCATCAATATCCTTCGACCACTCCATCAACTGTCCATAGCGACCAATCTGGTAAGGAGCAATATGCTTCAGGGCATCTTCCCACAATTTGCGATCCTTGGCATCCTTGCCCAGAATCTTACTAGCCTCTACAGCATCAAGCAGAATCTCACGAATCACGGCATGAGCAAAGGTTGCACCCTCGTCTATAGGTCCGTGCTCTGGAGATGTGGAAGGAGCTGCTGTATAAACACCATCCTTGCGATGCCACAGATAATCCGTTGCGAAGTTGGCACTTCCCTTGATGATATCGTATGCTGTCTCGCTCAGGAACTTCTTATCGCGGGTATAGTCGTAATAATCCCAGAGATGGGTAGCCAGCCATGGACCAGCGAATGGAGAGAAGTTCCACGACATATCCTCACTGGATAATGGAGAGGTGAAACCGAAGATGTTGCTGGATACAGATGTTGTCCAGCCACGGGTACCATAATATGACTTGGCTGTCTTCTCACCCGGCTTCACCTGTGTCTGGATGAAGTCGAAGAGCGGAAGCTCGCACTCGCTCAGGTTGGTGGTGCATGCTGGCCAGTAGTTCATCTGAAGATTGATGTTGTTATGGTAGTCAACACGCCAAGGACCATCCACGTTGTTATGCCATACACCCTGCAGGTTGGCAGGCATGTTGCCAGGACGTGAAGAGGCGATGAGCAGATAGCGGCCAAACTGATAGTAGAGCTGCTCCAGATAGAAATCCTTGGCACCCTTGCGGTAGTTAGCCAGGCGCTCATCGATAGGCATATCATTGGCATTAGCCGCATCATTCAGATTCAGGCTCACACGATTGAACAGGCGGCTGTAATCCTTATAATGCTCCTCCAGCAACTGCGCATAGCCCTTGTCCTCGGCCTTGCTCACCCAGTCCAGAGTAGTAGCCAGCGGATCCACGCCCACATAGGTTTTAGGATCATTGTAATCCGGATTATTGTTTGCCTTGTAATCGGTATCGGCAGAAATGAGGAATACCACCTCGTCAGCACCCTTCACGGTCAGCTTTCCACCTTCGTTCGACAGGTTACCACCCCTGTTGATGGCACGGATGCGGACTGCATACTGCATATCGTTGTTATCGAGACGTGCATCCCAGAGCAGCCCATTCTTGCCATCAGCCACCATCTTGCCTGTAGAAACCGGATTAGGTGCATAAGAGAATACGAGATTCTGCTTGCCCGGACGGGAAGCCTTATAACGAATGGCCATCACATTTGCCGGATAAGAGATGAAATACTCACGCTCATAGTTTACACCATCCTTGACGAAAGAAACGGTAGCCAAAGCGGAATCGAGCGACAAGGCACGACGATATTTGGACATACCCACAGTGCTCAATCCAGTCTCGATATACGCCTCACCCATCGTGGTAAAGCTACCGAAACGGAATGGATCTTCTGCATAAGACTCGTATGGCACCGGACTGTTGAAGTTCTTGCGGGTGAGTTGGGATGCCTTTTCCCAATCGTTGGCAGCGAAGGCATCTCTGATTTCCTGCATCACATGGGCAGAATTCTTGTTCACATTCCAATAATAGGCAGCGCCCTTCTTGGTGTTCGGACCGCCACGCCAGAGCGTCTTCTCATTCAGCGTGATGCGCTCAGCCTCCACGGAACCCAGGATATTGGCTCCGATACTACCATTACCAATAGGCAATGACTTTGACTCCCAATCAGGATCGGGATTGCGGGCGGTATCACCAGCAGAGATAGGTTTCTTGTTTGTCCATTTCTCGGGATGACCACCATACCAGATTTGCTGTCCCTTCAAGGTGACAGGCGTGTCAAACCAGTAAGCCAATGGAGTCTTCTTCTGTGCTGAAGACTGAAGAGCTCCCAGCATAGCCAAGGTAAAGATTGTTACGGTTTTCTTGTTCATGATGTATATAAATTTAAATTTTAAATTATTATTTTCAATTGCTTTTTGGGGAATTATCCAAAATATGATTTTCCATATCCGGTACAAATTTACGATTAATATCTGAACTAACAAAGACATATCATAAAAAAAACGAGAATAACCGGCATTTTTTTCAAATACCTGTTATCCTCGTTTGATTTTTATTTGATTTCTATTTTCAGACTAATACCACTTTACTGCATTAGAATAGCCACTACGCTTATCATACTTCAGCGCATCCGTCAATGTAGCTGCATTGCATCGGAAGGTGAAGTTATAACTGGTATATGGCGCAAGTACTACAGAACAACTCATGTTGAAGCAGTGGAGATCTCGAGCCAGACTGGCTGTAGTCATACTAATCTTGGAATTTTCGAAGTCGTAACCGGAAGAGAAACTGATGTTCCATCCATCACTCAAGCGAACATTACCACTCATGTTAAGCGTCTGTGTAAACTTGTATGGATAGCGCATGGACTTCTCGTTGAATTTCTCTCGTCGAGTATCTTCACGCATCGTAACACCATATCCAAAGGTCAAAGACCAAGGCATCTTGAATGCCATATAACCGTCGGTGTCGGTCTTTGCTTTACCACCGCCACTCTTCTTGGCAGCCGTTTTACCCTTCTCGATATTATCATCCACGTTACTCTCGATGTCGGTATCCATACCTTCATCGTCATCATCGCTCTTCCTATTCTTGTCCTTATCATCATCATCATCGCCACCACCGAAGAGTTTTTTCAACTTTTCCGGATTCAGCGTGAATGAGAAGTTCTGAGACATTCCCTGGAATCGTCCGAATCGACCCTTGCCCCACTCTGTGTGGTTGCCGACAAACACATTACCCTGATCATCCAGTTCATATGCGTATGTAGCAAAGACAGCATTCATATTGAATGTGTAGTTCTTCCACCACTTGAGACGGAGGTTGATATTCATATCGCTCCAAGGGCGAACCTTGGCTGCGGTGTTGTAACTCATATTGATGTCGAACGCATCAATGAGACTCACCTTCTTGAGACTGTCGTTCTTATCTCTCCATTTCATCTCCAGGTTATTGCCCAGAGTGAATGAAATGTTACCACTCTTGCCCTTACCCGGCACACCGTAAAGTGCATTCTGGTATGGTGAATAACTGACGAGCGATACGTTGCCGTCGGCATCGGTCTTCTGATAAGTATCCCAGAATCCATATCGGCTAGCACCGAAATCAGGGGCATAACTGAAGTTGACCGTCGGAGTGAAAACGTGGCGAATTCTGTCTATTCTGTTACCGAAGAGCTTACGGTTAGGAATCCAGAATCCATACAGCTTGGTAGAGAGACCTACACTCATGTTCCAGTTATAAACATTGTTGAAACCATATATGGTATCACTCTTCTCAACCTGCTTTTCGCTATCCCATGATTTCTCCACCTTATTGGTATACATACGGTCGGTGAAGTTGAACGAAGGACTCACATTGAGATATTTGAAGAGAGTGAACGATGCACTCACTGGTATCTGATGCTGCCATCCGTTGCGCCAGTCCTTGATAAGCGAACTGTGCATCAGCTTATCCTCCTTGGTATTGATACTGTTAGAGATATGTCCTGTATAACTCATGGCGATTTTCTCGTACCATTTCTCATCACCCACCATCTTCTTTCTTCTGAACGGATAGAATCGGGAGATAGAGATGTTGAGGTCTGGCAAGGTCATCGCTATCGAAGAGTCACGCATATTCTGCGAAAGATTGGCAGTAGAACTGAGCGACATACCGATGCTGGAGAATGTTGTACTCCAGTTGACGGAAGAGGTTCGAGTACTCTGCGTCATCGTCTGAGGATTATAGAGTGAACTCAGATTATTCCGCTCATAGCTGGATGTGGCAAAGTTGACACTTGCCGACAACGAACTGAACGGATTAGCCTTTGAGTCTTGTCTATGACTCCACTGCAACTTAAAGCTCTCCTGCTCTGTGAAATCAGGCATTCCCTTGTCTCCATTCTTCGTATCCTGGTAACTGAAGAAGAAGGAACCGGAATACTTATATCGCTTGCGATAGTTGCTTGCCGCCGAAAGTCCCCAAGATCCCTTGGTATAGATTTCTCCGAGGAGTTTCAAGTCCCACTTGTCACTCATGGCAAAATAATAACCACCATCCCTGAGATAGAATCCGCGCGCACTCTCATCACCGTATGTCGGCATGATGAAACCGCTGCTGTAGCTCTTGGAGAACGGGAAGAAACCGTATGGTATGGCTATAGGAACCGGCACATCGCACACCACGAGATGAGCAGGTCCGAAGACCACATCCTTATTCGGTCGCATCTTGGCACGTGAGAGTGAAATATAGAAATCCGGATGCGGATCATCACAGGTGGTATAAGTGGCATGTTTCAGATAAACCGTACCCGTAGAATCTCGCTTCGATTTCATACCTCTCAAGAAACCATCTTCCTGCTCTGTATATACATTATTAATAAGAGCCTTCTTACTCTTGAAGTTAAACTTGATGGTATCAGTATCGTAGGTATCGCTTCCCATCTTGAAGATTGGCTTTCCCTTGACGCCTTCATCAGCAGAAGAATCGGGAGTACCCATTGCCTTCACATTACTCTTGTCGAGATCCATGGAGATACGATCTGAAGAAAGGTCCATGTTCTGATACTTCACATTCGAATTACCAAAGAGATGCGCTACCTTGTTATGAGCATCATAGACCAGCGAATCGTCTGCCTGATAACTGACAGGAGCGTCAATACCACCCGATTTCTTACGGTTGATACTGTCCAGACGGATACTGTCATCCACCACCTTATTATGTTTCCATATAGCCTTCTGCAGCGAGTCCATCTGGGTGGTATCGGTCTCCGTATTGATGATTTCATTGCCGAGAGAATCGACAAAGACGGAGTCGCCCACAGCCACGGCAGTAGAATCCACCTGAGCCTTCTTGTCTTTCTTTTTAGAAGGCATACCCGGGTTTGCCACCATCATGCAAGAGATGGCAGCAAACATCAGTGCAGCTATAGTTGATTGTTTTCTCATTCAGAAATTATTGTTAAGAAGTTACCCAACTGAACTTCTATCCTATTTCAAACATCCGCTCCCATTCCTGGAAGCGCTTTACTCCTTCCTCGCCAAACTTAGCGAGACTTTTCTCTGCCTTTTCTATACTCTTTTCCTTGTCGAGATGAGTCTTGCTGAAGAATTTGTCAGCATAGCAGATTACCTTCTCCTCCATGGTTTCTGGCAGAAAATCCTGGTGAGGCAGAGGCAGTTGCTGCTTCTCGATCTGCTCTTTTGTGATACCGGCACCTGTATGGCGCTCACATACCCGAGCATGCCGCTCATAGCCTTCCTTGCGCAAGAGTTCGGCACCCAATCTACCATGACAGATATATGGCTGCGAGCCAAAACACATGATGCCGGGAGCATCGGTCATGAAGATTCCTATATCGTGAAGCATCGCTGCTTCCTCGATAAACTGGGCATCCAAATGCAATTCAGGATGAGACGAAACAATCTGTAGCGCTTTTTGCGCTACAGATTGACTATGTGTAATGAGGATATGACGAAGCTCATTATCCTCAGAATAATACTTATCAATAATTGCTTGATAATTCATAAATTTAATGTTTACTCAGCGTTGCGCTCAATGTAAGCGATGACATCACCCTTGCGGATCTTGCTGCCCTGCTTAGCATTGATTTCTACGAGCTTGCCACCCAATGCAGCAGGAACTGTCTCAAACTCACCCCATGGAGCGAGGATGTAGCAGAAGGCATCACCTTCCTTATACTCCTTACCGATGAATGGCTCTACAGCTGGCTGGCACTCGCCTTCGCCCTGGAACTCCCAGAAAATCTGACCTGCAACTGGTGCTACGATAGCATCAGCCTTGGCGTGCTTGAATTCAGCGAGCTGAGCTGGTGTCAAGGTGCTGCCGAGCTTGGCATCCTTTGCCTTCTGGAGGTCAGCCAGGAAGTTCTTCTTAGCCTGACCGCTCTTGTAATTGCGATACTGCTCTGGGTGCATGGCGAGCTCGAAGAGTTCCTCGTCGTCCTGACCATACTCCCAACCATTCTCGTCCATCTCCTTCTTGAAGTCGTCGAGTGCATTAGTAAGCAATGTATGAGCATCTACATCTGTAAACTCACGACCCTGCTTCTTGGCAAGCTCTACGAGTTCTGGATCAATCTCTCCAGGAATCTTACCACTCTTACCGAGAATCATACCCCACATTGAGTCGTCCATCATCACGAAGCGGCCCTTGCCCTGCTCCATGGTGAGGAGGTTCATCAGTGAGATGTTCTTTACATACTGGCTGAATGGTGTTACCAATGGAGGGTAACCTACACGTGGCCATACATACTCTACCTCGTCAAAGAGCTTGATCAGCAGGTCGTCCATAGACAACTCTTCCTCACCCTTCTTCTTGCGGATATTGTTGATAGTCTGACGCATACCGCCGAGGTCTGCCATCATAGAACCCATCATACCGCCAGGGAGACCGCAACCGAGCAACAATGAAGACATGATCTTGTTACCTGGGTTGATGAAGTAGCCGAGCCACTCGTCGATGAACTCCTGAGTCATGGCACGAGCCTTCATGTAAGCGCTCATATTGATCTCAGGAACCTCAAAGCCCTCGTTCTTCAGCATGCTGATAACAGAGATTACGTCTGGGTGAACCTTACCCCATGACAATGGCTCGATGGCTGTATCGATGATGTCGGCACCATTGTTGCAGACCTCGAGGATAGAAGCCATAGAGAGACCAGGACCAGAGTGACCGTGGTACTGGATGATGATCTCAGGATACTTGTCCTTGATCATCTTGGTGAGCTTACCGAGGAATGCAGGCTGACCGATACCAGCCATATCCTTCAAGCAGATTTCCTCTGCACCGGCAGCGATGAGCTGGTCGGCGATGTTCATATAATATTCGAGAGTATGAACAGGAGAGTTGGTGATACAGAGTGCACACTGTGGAGTCATACCACCCTCCTTAGCCCACTTGATAGAAGGAATGATGTTACGAACATCGTTCAAACCATCAAAGATACGGGTGATGTTGGTACCCTGCTTAGCCTTCACCTTGTACATCAAGGCACGTACATCGTCTGGCACAGGATACATACGAAGAGCGTTCAATCCACGGTCGAGCATGTGAGTCTTGATGCCCACCTCATTGAATGGCTTACAGAATGCACGAACTGCATCATTAGGATTCTCGCCAGCGAGGAGGTTAACCTGCTCGAAAGCACCACCATTGGTCTCTACACGGCTAAAGCAACCCATTTCAATGATAACTGGGGCAATCTTAGCCAACTGATCCTTGCGTGGCTGGAACTTACCAGAACTCTGCCACATGTCTCGGTAAACGAGACTGAACTGAATTTTCTTCTTCATTTTTATTTTTGATATTTCTTTATTCAATTTATAAAAGGGCATACCACCCCACTACAATTCAAGTGCAAAGTTACTCAAAATTAATGAAACTCCACTCGTTTCAATGTACTTTTTATAATATATTATATTTATTGGAGTAATCATTCCCCTGTTTATATAGGAATATTCTTATGTATGTAGGGTCTTTCACCTGGTCATCAATCTTCATTACCTGACAGCATAGACTATTTCTGCAAACTTCTGAATATTAGCGAAAAAGCTTTTTCTGGAGCAACAAGTTTCAAATTATTCTTTTTTATCTCATAAACATCAGGCATAGGTAAAATATAATTTTCTTTTGTGTATCCACGAGCTCCTGCTATACCACCATTTATTAACCTTACAGCTGCTTTATCGTATTTACAGTTTGCAGGTATTGAAGTTAGTCCAGATATAACTACCAGATGCCCATTTCTATAAAAATAAGCATCCGATTTGTCCTTATCATAATAAAAATTTCCACTTATAGAAACGTACGCCTTTTCACCAACATAAAAAAAACGCAATTCATATAAAGGTGCCAATTGAGTATTTATAAAACTATTAATCTTGACATTTATATCTGTTCTAGAAAAAACATCAGTGTCCTTGGCCGCATTTGAAGCAAAAGATTTAGATGTTAAGGGATATATAGAATCATTATTCACGACTAGCATGCTGTCCTTATGGATGCAATTAGCCCAAAAATCAACCATTGGATAATCCAGCTTGTCTCCAGAATGATACTTTGTCATTTCTTCCACATTAATAAGCTGCGAGTCAAATATACTGTCAATAGTATAATACGTAATTAAAATGCTATCTTTTTCAGTATAATAATCTGTAAATTTATATGAATATGAATTACTTGTCCCTAATGTAACTATCATATCATTCCCCATTTTCCACGATAAAATGTAATAAATCTTAGAAGGATTTTGGGAAGCAAATTGAGCAAAGCTTTCTGAGAGATTAGGATGCAGAAAATCTTGCGCTACCATTTTTTGGCAGCTTGTCAATGTTAAAAGTAACAGCCCTAATATTTTTCTCAAGTTCTTCATTTTCTAAAATATTTTATAAAGTCCACATAATTATTTATAGTCACTAGTAGATTCGTTGGTGCTTTCAGCCATGATGCCACCATAAGGGTAGTAATGGTTCACTTGCTCCACTTCGCCCTCTTCCTTTTTATCATCCATTCTGGTTCTGGCGCATATCGCTTATCATACAAGAGTTCAACTGTTCCATAATTTTTCACCTCAATTTTCGGAACTTTCAAATGATTTGGTACTTTATCTCTTGAATCATACTTATAACAGACAGTTATCATTTTTTCAAGATCCTCTATGTCTACATTCTTTGCGATATGCAAACTATCAAGTTGGTTTTGCCAAAGATTTATACCTATGCGAGTGTATTCTCCTGGACCTACAATATGCGTGTTATGCTGGTATCCCCAAAATTTGGCATCACAGCTAATCTCAAATCCTTTATACTTAATATAAAATGCAGATTTGGTATCCCCCCAACCATAAATTCCATAAAACGGGAAAAAAATAGAATCTTTGCTTCCATTTCTAAATTTTAATACATAGGTAATTTCCCTACTATAATCCAAATGTTTTGCTCCTTTTGGATAATTATCAACTAAATTTGCACACACAAATAAATCTTGGCTCGTTTTTATCGCAAGATACAAATAATAAAAGACCTAATATAAAAATAACAATGTACTTCATATTTTTTGTTTTTATGTTTAAACTTCCATACAATACCATAATCACTCTGTTTCTTTATGATTAATGCCGCAAATATTCACTTGCTCGTTCCTTTTCTAAATCTAAGAGTTGTCTATCAAGCCATATGTGACACCATCCTGATGTCCTTTTCTCTTCAAGGACAGTATATTGCCCATATCGTCATAAGTATATGAGGCGTCATAGTATAAAGGATGCTCATATTGAAGAGATTGCAGGTATTGATCCTTTGCAGCCAAGAGCGTACATTATTCCTTTCGGGGGAACTTTAATGTTTTTACATGACTGTAGTCATCAAATTCAACAAACATAGTTGCCCCATAAATATAATCTATCTTTTCTCTCTTGGTAATATTGATTGGTGGAGTTTTTAAACGACTCTCCACAGCATCCGCCGGATCATATCGATAGTAAATTTTGATTTTTCTATCCAAATCTTTTATATCTATATATTTATCTAAATGCAACTTATATAAACTCTCAGAATATATGGTTACACCTATTCGCACACTATCGTGAGGTGGTACAACGCGCGTCCCCAAATGGGGATACCAAAATCTTGCAGGACATTCCATTTCGTACTTTCCATTTTTAACAATAAAACAGGACTTCAGATACATACCTCCACTTAATCCATTACAAGGTATATAAACAGAATCACTGCTACGATTGTAAAATTTTAAGATACAACAAATGTCTCTATTTTCAAATTCCATCTCCTTTACTCCTTTTGGAAAATTATCTATAATACTATAATAAACACAAGAATATTTTGGCAAATTGTCGGTGCAAGATGTGATGCAACCTAAAATGACTATAAATATTATTTTTTTCATACCTTAAATCTTTATTATTATTTTTGAATACCGATATATCAAGAATATCCTATAGATATAAGATCCTTATAAGGAGGCATCTTCGCATTGTTATAACTCCCAAGGATTTGATAAGGAAATCCATCAGGATGTAAATTTTGTCCCAAAATATTGACCGAAACGTGCCCATTTTCCAATTCCGAAGTACCAAAACCGTTTCGAGATAAAACATCCGTAAGAATATTAGAACATGTCTCCGCTGATATTCCCTCACATGGTAATGGTTCACTTGCTCCACTTCGCCCTTGCTGCTTACCACTACCCGGTTATTACCAAGATGGTCCTTGAGATAATAATGATACATAGCTCTATTGTCGGTGAACGTGATGTATCCACCGTCAAACAATACTTGCTTAAATGTATCATCCTCATATATCATATTACCACAATAAGCTATAGTATGATTACTGGCAGGGAGCGCTGTCTTGTAGCTGGCTAGGAGCTTGGCTCCTGAGGCATCATAGACATACGTTATCGCCTTGCCATTGCCAAATGTTATTTTCGACGGCAAATTTAACAAATTATATTCAATCTTGCTAATATTTTTGTTTAAATCTTTCACTAGATTGCCATTTTTGTTGTATTCGTACTCTAGTTCCTCGTTAGCGCCATCCATAAAGTTGAAAACGCCCTTGTAAGTAGGATATTTCACCTGGTCATCAATCTTCACGACTTGGCTACCTTGAGTTGTGTTCATTAATCTGTCTGCATGATCATAAAAATAGGTATACGTTTCATTTACAGAAGCATAATCTGAATGTTGGTGGGTGACTATTTCCATTCCAATGGCTCCAAACTCCCTATGTATTTATCATTATAAGAAACGTCAAAAGTATGATGTCCTCCTCGTTCACTACCTCCATAGAAACCGAAATAATGTGTCTTTACTTCAGGGTATATAGGAATGACTCTCTTTATTATAACTGTTTTGTGAATCTGTTTATATTTAAATTTTTTTTTAACGATTCTATGAAAGGAAAAATCAGGTGGGAGATAAACGATGTTGGAAGTATCATTTAAATAAAATTCAACCCCCAGATACTGCCCTCTTCGCGAATTGAAGAAGATAGAATCTCCTTCACCCAAAACCAAGATTGTCTCCTTATCTCTTTCTTCAACAGAAAATGTATAATTTCTTTCCTTTAGGTAATAAGTAAAATGCGAACGTTCACAAGATACCAATAGTAAAGTTACCCAAACAGCCAAATATAATTTTATCTTTTTCATAACTAAAACATATTACGAATAGAATTATATATCTTTCTAAACAAGCTCTTTATTGAAGCCTTTAGATTAGTAGCTTCATATCCACCATTAGAATGTCTGTACATTTGTGACCAGCCATAATATTCAGCATTTCTTGTAGAAACACCTTCAACTTGCAAGCCATTCCTTGATTGGTATGCGTCAAAGGCGGCCCTAGCTGCACTCCATGGAATACCATTTTTTGCCGCAACAATTCCTGCAGCCATATTTCCGATGTCTCGGGCAGATGAAAATAGTGGCGTATTCTTTCCACCAATGACCATACCACGATATACATAAGAAGAGCGTTTAGAAACTACAGATTTGCCACCATTTGTCACTTTAAAGTCATAAGGATAATCATTTCTTGCCTTGTCTATATAATCATCCAATGTAATATCAGAAGAAACTATCTTATGTAGAAATTCTCGTCCCGAATTGTCTGAAGGGTCAATTATCGCTCTTTCCCATTTACCCTCTTCACTATTGTAGAAAGATGTTGTTGATGTTGTTATACCTATGCTTTTGCCCTTTATATAATTTCCGTTCTTATCTTGTGCATACACATAGATATTTCTATCCTTATTGAGAATCCCCCCTATAACGGTATATGTACCATTAGAATTGCTAACAACATGCGTTTCCATACCATTTGGGTCAAATGCTATTATCGGGTTATTCACACAATAAGAATAAGGAGAATATGAGCTTGCCTTCTCCGCTAAAGGATCGACATTAAACCACATAGCAACAGTCGCATCATAAAATCTTGCCCCATAGTCATACCACTCCAAGCCATGCATTCTGTCCAGTTCCTTACCATTATACTTGTATCTCTGGACTGATTCGCTAGTGCTTTCAGCCATGATGCCACCATAAGGGTAGTAATGGTTCACTTGCTCCACTTCGCCCTTGCTGCTTGCCACTACACGATTATTACCAAGATGGTCCTTGAGATAATAATGATACATAGGTCTTGTGCCGGTGAACGTGATGTATCCACCGTCAAACAATAATTGCTTAAATGTATCATCCTCATATATCATATTACCACAATAAGCTATAGTATGGCTACTGGCAGGGTGCGCAGTCTTGTAGCTGGCTAGGAGCTTGACTCCAGAGGCATCATATACATACGTTATCGTCTTGCCATCACCAAATGTTATTTTCGATGGCAAATTTAATAAATTATATTCAATCTTGCTAATATTTTTGTTTAAATCTTTCACCAGATTGCCATTTTTGTCGTATTCGTACTCAATTTCCTGGTTAGCGCCATCCATAAAGTTGAAAACGCCCTTGTAAGTAGGATCTTCCACCTGGTCATCAATCTTCACGACTTGGCAACCTTGAGTTGTATTCATTAATCTGTCTGCATGATCATAAGAATAGGTATACGTTTCATTTACAGAAGCATAACCTGAATGTTGGTGGGTTGCCCATCTTATCGTAGATGTAATATATAGGTTCACAGCCTGGCAACTTCTTATAAATCTAAAACTCTATTTAAATAACGATTTTAACCTGAAAATTAAAAAAAACGACTCGAAATTTTGTTTTGTCTGCTTTTCTCAGTACCTTTGCACACGTTTTTGGAATAACAGAGAAAAAAATATCTAGTTACAAAATTTATAGACTATTCAAGAAGAATATGGCGAACAATACGAAAAATCATCAATTACCTATCTGGACAGAGGTAGAGTATACAGCATTATGTAAGAATCCGTTCATTGACACTCCTTTCTTCATTCCAAAGGAATCGAAGGTCTTCCTATGTCATGAAGACGGCAGCAGAGAGGAACAGCGAATGATTTTCCTGGTCTTTAAGTCTACCGCTGCTGCAGAAGATGCAGAATGGGAAGACGACCCTATTCCTGGCGAATTGTGGGTAAAGCCTTTGGAGGATGACGACACTGAGGAATATGAACCTGCAAAAATCATCTATCTCGGACAGGATATTGATGACTTTATCAATGTGGTTAGCGAAGATGACAATACTATTACATTCGACTTCTACTGGCGTCACGGTGAGGTAAAAGTAGAGAAAGCAGAAAAGACCGACGAAGGATTCGTATGCAAGAAGGAAGACTTCGGCGAGGAGGGTCTGCGCCTGACTCTCATTCCAGAGGAGGACGGCAATCCGTTCTCTCTCACCCTGCAGATTCCATACATCGGATTCTCTCTGTATGACGCTGAAGACCACAAAGTACATGGAGAGATAGAAGTGGCACACGACCAGATAGACAACTACCGCTACGAGTTCGTAGGCAACGATACCAACGACCGTTTCTCATTGCATCTCGACAATGACAAACTGATTTATATCTGCGTATTGCGCCCTGAGAGTGCACAGCTGGTGGTACGCGACCAGCGCGAACGCCTTTCCGTGGTAGATCAGATTCCGTCAGAGGGTAAGCTGAGCCAGCTGATGATGAATGCTCATTCTGCACTCATCAAGAACAAGAACTACCGTTGGCGCGTGAACATCTCTGGCAGTTCTATCGCTCAAGAGGTTGAATTGGAAATCAATCCAGAGAGTCTCGTTGCATTCATCAAGGAGCAGATGGCTAAAGGAACCGACATGGATACCCTCGGACAGCAGCTCATCGCCATGGAACAGAAGTATGCCTTCCAGTGGTTCTGGTTGAAGGACAGCGACTGGAGTCATGACGACCCGATGTTCGACATGTTCATGAACCAGCTTGTAGCATTCTCGTTCGTCACCCAGAAGCCTATCCAGGGCGACCAGCTGCAGGCACGCAACAACAAGCGCAAGATCAAGCGTTGCGCCAAGCTCATCAAGGCTCATCAGAAGGGAGAAATCAGCCTTTGGGAAGAGGAAGAGGAACAGCGTAAGGAGATTCTCCATCTCTTCAGCACCTTCCACGGTCCTTTCACAGAAATGCTGGAATCATTGAATGATGAGTCTGGAGAAGATTAAAATATATCCTCGGATTATTTTATAATATATCGAGGAGTTCCTCGAATCTTGAGATACGTCGGAGCTTCGGATGTTCAAATTCCTCTATTTTTTCATGTGCCCATGTGGTATGAAAAGGAATATGGACAGCCGAAGCTCCGATTTTTAATGCAGGAGCAATATCACTCTTGAAACTGTTTCCTACCATCACCAGCTCGTCGGGAGTTACATCCAGTTCCCTGCAGAGACGATGATAAGCCTTGGGCGTCTTGTCGCTCACGATAGTCACCACATCAAAATACCGCTGCAGACCCGAACGCCACAACTTATTCTCCTGATCCATCAACTCACCCTTGGTGAAGACTGCCAGCTTATATTTCTTCATCTCACGGAAACAAGCCAAGGTTTTCTCTACCCCTTCCAAAGGCTTGGCATCAAGATGCAGGAGACTCTTACCCAAGTCCACAATTTGGGCGATGACATTCGCCTCCACCTTACCATGACTCACCTTCACCGCATTCTCTACCAGGGATATGGTGAAAGCCTTGCAGCCATATCCCAAATCAGCCATATTTTTACTCTCCGTCTCGAAGAGAGCAGCAGAAATATCCTTTTCCTTTCCATATTCCGCAAGCAGCTCGCAATACTCATGCTCCACGTCCTCGAAATAGTTTTGTAATGCCCAGAGCGTATCATCGGCATCGAAAGCTATCGCCTTGATATTCTTCAGTTTTTCCATACTTTTCATTTCTTTTAGTTGCAAAGTTAATGTTTTTATCCGAAAAGGAAAACAATTTATTCTGCTTTCTTTTGCATATACCAATATTTTTCGTAACTTTGCCCAAAATTCAAATAAAGCAACAATATGAAATACCCTATAGGAATACAAAACTTTGAAAAAATCAGAAATGACAGTTATGTCTATATTGACAAGACTGACTTGATTTATGATTTAGTTCACAATGGGAATATATATTTTCTGAGTCGTCCAAGACGATTCGGAAAATCATTGTTGATTTCTACCTTGGAATGCTACTTCCAAGGAAAGAAAGATCTGTTTAAAGAACTTGCCATCGAACAATTAGAAAAAGAATGGAAGCAATACCCTGTTTTCCATATAGACTTCAATGGCAAGGATTTCACACAAGCAGGAGAATTGGAAAAGACTTTGCTGACTTTTGTTGAAACCCAAGAACTGATTTATGGTAGAGATCCATTAGCCACCACCTTGGGAGACCGATTTATGGCTGTATTAAGAACTGCCCATGAAAAGACAGGACAAGGCGCCGTTGTCTTGATTGACGAATATGACAAACCTTTACTGGATGTTTTGGACACTGGACTAAAGACTTTCGATTCTGAAGGCAACGAGCGATTGCTGGAAGACAGACATCGTGAAATCATGAAAGGTTTCTACAGTGTCTTCAAGGCTGCTGACAGAGATTTGAAATTCGTGCTATTGACTGGTGTCACCAAGTTTTCTCAAGTTAGTGTGTTTAGTGGTTTCAACCAGCCTAACGACATTAGTATGGACGACCACTACGAGGCACTTTGCGGAATCACGGAGGAAGAATTATACTCAACCTTCGATGAACAAATCAAGGCAATGTCCGTAAGATATAAAGTATCTGAGGATGAGATGAAATATCGACTCAAGCGCAAGTATGACGGTTATCACTTCAGTCCAAGCATGCTCGACATCTACAATCCTTTCAGCATCTTGAACTCACTGAGCAAGAAAATCCTGAGTGATTTCTGGTTCCGTACAGGTTCGCCAACCTATCTGGTTCGCTTATTAGCTCATTCCGACGAAAACCTCAACGAGTTGACAGGAAAGTATTATCCAACGAGCAGTTTCATTGACTACAAGGCAGATATAGAGGCTCCCCTACCTATGATTTACCAGAGCGGTTATCTCACTATTAAGGATTGGAACATGGATACCGATTCCTATCTCTTGGATTTTCCAAACGACGAGGTAAAAGCTGGTTTCGTAACCATGGTGGCAGCCAATTATCTGAGACCCAAGGAGTCACCAGACGCATGGGTTATAGAGGTAGTTAACACTATGAAGACGGGAGATTGCGACAAATTAGAGAAGCTACTCACCTCCTTCTTCGCCAGCATCCCATATAGTCAGCGACGCAAGGATGACGAGCGGGAAAAAGAGCGCTATTTCCAATACACATTTTATTTGGTGATTCGCATGATAAGTTGCTTTACTGTCTTGATTGAGAAAGAGCAAAGCGAGGGACGAGTAGACTGTATCGTAGAGACCCCTAATTTTGTTTATATCTTTGAGTTTAAGCGTGATGGTTCAGCCCTTGATGCTTTGAAACAAATCGAGACAAAAGGATATGCTCGTGAGTATGCCGCCGACAAAAGAAAGATATACCAGATAGGCTGCAACTTCTCATCTGAGACAGGTACAATTGATGGCTGGAAGCTGCAGATTTATTCCGAGGCTTAAGAACAAATAAAACACCGTTTGAAATTTTCTTGTTTAATGAAGATTCCAAACGGTGTTTCATTTTATTTTTTACATATCATTTCTCTTCATACCCTTCAAGCAACAATAGCGATAATTATAATTTTTCTTACTAAAGAACGGATGGAAAGTCTGTAAGTTTCATGTGCCATCCTGTAGATTTCAAATGCGAATGGGGACAATTCACTTATTGTCTTACTAGGGCACAACATTGCCCCTAGGCGGGCAACTTTTTGCCGTCTAAAGATAAATATTACTACGTCGGGATAGAGATTTCTACATGCCTATAAAACGTTTCGCCAAAAGCATAAAGGCTGACGGAATTTTTCTGTACGTAAGCCCTGCTTTCAAATCCACTCTTCACTCTTCACATATATGGCATAAGCATCTGAATACAAACCACTTAGTGCGGTGAAGAGTTATGCCGACTCTTCACAACTCTTCACCAGTCTTCACCTTTTGGGATTCTATAGAGACCCGTTCCAGACTTCTATTGTGACCATCATCAGGCTTCTATTGTGGCTTGCATCAGGCTTCTATTAAGCTTAGCTTAAGCCTCTATTAAGCTTAGCTTAAGCCTCCTTTAAGCTTGGTTTAAGCCTCCTTTGAACTTGGTTTAAGCCTCAGATAAAGTTTACGTAAGGCTTTGTTAAAGTTTACTTGAGCCACTTTCCGATTTTCAGAGCCTCCAATTTCCCTTATAAACAGCAGAAAAATCAATCGGGTGAAGAGTGGTGAAGAGTGGTGAAGAGTCAGCGTAACTCTTCACAACCACAAATACCTTATATTCAACAATTTACACTACATCCGTGAAGAGTGAAGAGTAGAATTAAGAGTAGAGTTTTTTCTTTCGTTTCAGAACATCTTTAGAATGGCAAGGGATTATTATCATCAACAATATCACACCAAATATACACTTCTTTGTCAGCCAACTTATAGCTAATAATTTTCCCGTCAAGAACTTTCATCACAACATGTTCTCTAACCAATTCGTCATCAACTGTGATGTAGCAACAATAAACATGAGCAGAATATCCTTTTTTCTCATCTTTTATCTGCACAGTAGGCAGAAAGGAACTCTTTTCAAAATCAGCTTTCAAAGCTACACCGTTTGAGGCTATATAAAAATCCAAATCTGAATTTTGCAAAATAAGATGCCGCTTTTCTGTCCATTTAGAAATCACTAGTGTCTTTTTTATAATCTTCAAACGACATTTCCTTGACGAGGTTTCCATCCAAATCATAAACAGATACCACAGAATACCTACCAAACCTAGTATCAGAATAATGACGATAAGATTGGCAGATTGGTAGTCCATCTTCAGATGTGAAACCTACACAGCCGAGATTAGAGGGTAACAATATTGCCTTTCCCGCATCCTTATCTACTATAAAAGAATAAATTGTATTCATCTTGTCTATTGTTCCATTTACAACTACCACATCAGGATTTAGAGGGACAAGCATGGCTTCACTTGCCACAAAAACAGAATCTAGCCCTATCGTTACACCATGTTTTTTATCAGGATTATACCATAACAAATCTGCCATAGGATGCGCCGTAACTATTTCTTGAATATCATTCTGCTTCTTATAATATTTCCATATGCTAACTACGTCACCGCCATAAATGCCATCTCTCCCATCAACGCTTCTCAACAAGATTGCATCAACATCCTCATCTGTTACAACAGTATTATTTGGCAGATGAAAATGTTTGATGATTTGTGCTATCATCGCTTGCGAATACTTTCCATCTTCATCATTTTCAAATTTCAAAATGGCATGATCTTGAGCAGGAGCAACTTGTTTTGCCCCCTTTTCTCCACAGCTGACAGAAAGAATGCACAGCTGTAGCAGTACAACTATCCAATACTTACACTCTTTCATTTTCTAACTTACGAGAGTTTAAATGACACAAAAGAACTTCCTTTATATCATCGGCAACATTATTAGCCAACCTTTCAAAGACCTTTGGCCCAGAACCATTAGGCAAGCTATCTATTTCATTGACTTCTATAAGATTATAATGAGGAATTTCGGGATGGCTATAGTCATAGCGATATCCTCCAAATGTCAGAAACTCTGCATTCGGAATACCAATATCCTTCATACGATTGATTACATTAGTGCCAGCCCCACCGACACCGATGCACAATATCTTTATATTTTCTGTATCATTTCCCATATTATAGTAGCATTATTAATATCGATTGCAAAATTAAACAAAAAATCGATAAGTTGTATCAGCAAGCCTTGTTTTTTCATTCACAAGGCTTACTGACACCCTGTACTACAGCACATTTTGCTAACATATAAACTATAGACGAGTTATATTTATTATCTTTACATAATTATCTTTACATATAAAGAAACAGTTTTTGGCATCATTAAAGATTTAGATGATCATCTATTATTTCATATAATTCGTGAAAATACTCCTCACCTTTGTCTAAAATTTCCTTTTTATTACCAAGTTTAGCAGTTCTCAATTCTTTATGAAAAGCATTAATGTCCTCTTGATTTGGAATATGATATGGTAGAGAGGTATCTATCAAAAAGACCTTTTTGTTCTCATCATAAAATTTAGATAGGATATATGTCATTATAGGCAATCTGTTCTCCATTGCCCTATCTTTTCTTCTATATGATGCAGAAGGTGTCATTCCCCCCAAACCCAATAAAGTTGGATCAGGATTTACATTATAAAGTTCATCAACTAGCGTTTGTGGTCTTTTTACAAACAATGTAAATAAAGCAGGTAAGGCATATGTATTTTTCGCAATTAGGAAGTTCTTCGCTATGCAGTAGTATGCATTCTGAGCAGCTATTTCATTAACCAGAAAATTTCCATTCGTGAAATACAATGCCATTTTTATAAATGCAAGGCCAACAATTTGACCATCCTTAGCCTCAACATTCTTTAGCAAATGACTATTATATCCCTGTACCTTAGTATATAGCTTTACTAGATTATCAGTAACTCCTTGCTTGTTTCCTGTAACAAAACAAAGATTCACATTGCCTGCTATTCCTGCCATTTGATCTGAAAAACTAGCATTCTCATCCACACAGACCTGAAAATCAGACAATCTTACCTTTTGCACTGTTGCCTTTTTAAACGCTTCATCTATTCGCTTAGCAGTTTCTTCTTTTTTTCGTTTAGTTTGCTGTTCTTTAGCTTTTTTTGCTTCATCTGCCTTGCGCTTAGTTTCTGCAATTCGTTTAGCCTTCTTATTTTCATAAAGAGCTATAGATTTTTCCACGCTATAAAATGTCCCATTCACTCTTTCGACCGTGAAGGAACTTTCTGAAACATCCCAAATAGACTCATTGCTTTTCGCAGCATTCACCGCTCCATACAACGGACTTTCATCCGACAAAATAAAATATGCTTCTTTTGGAGAAGAGAACAAAGAAGCCCAAAAGCCTCTTTCTTTTATAGCTATAACTCTAACCACATCCTTATATTTTCGGAAATCAACTTTTCCGATACTTTTGATTTTATAATCACTCATAGCTTTTATCTATTTTTTTCTCTATTACAGGGTTCACACTTCTACAAACTTATCAACCGAAAATGGCAATAACTTCTCGAACTTTGTGTGACTACCTTTTGGAATTTTTATCTCCTTAAGACTTGTACAGCCATCAAATACACCAGAGCCAATTTCTTTAATCGTATCAGGAATATAGACCCATTTTAAAGACTCACAATTACTGAAAGCATGGCTATCAATTTTGATAATGGAATCCGGGAACGAAACACTGGTAAATTTTCTACATCCATTAAACGCATTTGCTCCTATATAATTTAACGACTGAGGCAAGTCTAATTCTTGCTCTAATTTGATTAAAGAACACCCATAAAAAGCATAACTACCAATATACTTCAAACTAGGAGACCATATTATTTCTTTTACATTTGCTTTACAAAAAGCATACTCGCCAATAGCCACAAGCGTATTAGGACAGAATATTTTTTTGATATTATTCTGCTTTCCAGATAGATCAAAAGCATTGTTACAAACAGCAACAGTACCATCAGCTATTTTATATTCTTTCAATTGAAGACTACCCTTTATCAATTTCTTCCCATCAATAGAATACAAGACCCCACAACTATCATTATACTGTTCATCACAATATCCTTTGGGATTTGGATTAACACATAAAGATGCAAGTTCCTGTTCTGTCATCTCCTTAGCCTTTTCCCCAAGACCATTCATAAAATCTCGAAGTTGCTCTATGGACTGAATCTTATAAATCAACCCATTATGCTCTAAATATCCATTTAACTCTTTCATAACTTCCATTTATATTTACGTTCCTTGTAATTAATAGTCTTTGTCAATCTACGTTCCATGTAGCTTCTGGACATCCATCAAATGCATCATCTATGACATCATCACTATATCCGTTATAGTAGCCATATTTTTCTCCAGATGTACCATAATCATCCCATTCATTGTAATAATCATCCTCATTACAAAAATCATCAAATTCATCTGTATCGTCTTCTAAACTATCCATAAATTCTTGAAGTTGCTCGACAGATTGAATTTTATAAATGTCCCCATCATACTCCAAATATCCTTTTACTTCATCCATAACTATCTTATTTTAGTAAAATTCAATTAATCTATCAGGATTCACGAAACGGAACGCTACTTTTGCGACCTTTTGGTCGATAGTAAAAACATTGCCGATAATAGGTTCATTCTCAACATATTTCTTTTTCTTTCGAGAATACCCCATCACCATGCCTATCGCCAAAAGTCCTGCATCGTTAATGTTGGATTGCTCTGCATTGATGTAAAACACGAGTCGATCATTGTTTGTGATACAATTATCAAACTCAAACTTTGATAGAATTTTCTCAGGAATAGGATTATTCTGTAAATTAACAGTAATCAATCCTGCCTTCGTAAAGATACCACCATTATGCTGTTTGAAACGAATTTCAAAATGCACTTCACCTTGTGAGATGAGTTTACCGTCGACATACTCCTCATATCGATCAACAGGAAATGGAAACTCTCTGAACGTCAGAGTTTGAAAAATAGGCCATCTATCCATAGAGCTTTAGATTATTAGTGCTGTTGGCTACCTTTGCAGCAATAATTACACATGTTACATATATACAAAAAACGTGGAGCCAGTCCTGTCACTCGTTCCACTGTAGAAAGGCCTTCGCATTGCCCTGATTGTCGAAACGAGCAACGACGAAAACCCCACGCTGATGCATATATAGAACTCCCACACTATCACAAACATTATGATAATGAAAGCGTAATATTATACTACACCCTTGGGGCGTTCCCGTTGCTTTGTTTTTGACAATCAGATGAGTTTGCAAAGTTCTTCTACAGTCAAAACCAAAGCGTCCAGTAACGCCTTATGTATATATGCCCTCAGCCTCCACGTCACATACGACATGCGACTTCAGCGTGAGGACAGTGCAAAAATAAAAAATACTTCCGTAACTTCCAAACATTTTCGCACTTTTCTTTGTTTTCGGTGGCAACTTTCTTATTCAATCACCAGCACAACAACATCTTAACAATATTGTAACACCTGTTTAAATCACCTGTAACATCGTACTCGTACCTTTGCACCTGGAAAAGCAAGGGGAGAAATGTATCTAGCTATGTTGAGACAAGCCCCTATATAATAAGGTATATAAACATTAATAAAATATATGAGTACGATTTATCTTTGTATTGTGATCTTCCTGCTCTGTCTGGCAGTGTTTGATCTCTTCGTGGGAGTCAGCAACGATGCTGTCAACTTCCTGCAATCTGCCATCGGAGCTAAGGTGGCTAAGTTTCGCACGGTGCTGATTATCGCATCCTGCGGTGTGGTTCTCGGAGCCATCATGTCATCGGGAATGATGGATATCGCCCGCCATGGTATCATGAGTCCAGACCACTTCACCTTCGAGGAAGTGATGACGCTCTTCCTAGCCGTCATGGTGACGGATGTCATTATCCTGGATGTATTCAACACGCTGGGAATGCCTACTTCAACCACCGTCTCATTGGTGTTCGAGCTCCTGGGAGGTGCCTTCATCCTCGCAACTCTGAAGATGTATGGCGATGACAGTCTGAACTACGGCGTTTTGCTGAACAGTAACAAGGCATTGGAGGTAATCATGGGTATCTTTTCATCTGTCATCATCGCCTTCGTATTCGGTGCCTTCGTGATGTGGCTTTCCCGTATCATCTTCACCTTCAATTACCGCAAGCATTCACGCTACAGCATCGCCATCTTCGGTGGTATCGCCTTCACAGCCCTCTCTTACTTCATCTTCATGAAGGGATTGGGTAAGAGTCCTTACCTGCCAGCAGAATGGCGCGATTATATCGACCAGAACCTGGGCTTGCTGCTCTGCATCACCTTCGTGGGTTCTGCCATCGTGATGGAGTTCCTGCATCTCTGCCGCATCAACATCTTCAAGTTTACCGTATTGATGGGTACTTTCGCCCTGGCGATGGCTTTCGCCGGCAACGACCTGGTGAACTTCATCGGTGTGCCTCTGGCTGGTCTTTCTTCTTATCAGGACTATATGGCAAATGCCAACGGTGCTGCTCCAGACCAGTTTATGATGACTTCTCTGATGGACAGCGCCAAGACTACTCCAGTGTATCTTCTCGCAGCCGGTGCGGTGATGATCATCGCTATGGCAACTTCCAAGAAGGCTCAGAACGTAATCAAGACTTCTGTGGATTTGAGCCGTCAGGACGAGGGTGACGAGATGTTCGGAAGTTCTTCTGCAGCCCGCGTGATTGTACGCAACTGCCAGGCTACCGATTCATGGTTGAAGCAGTTTATGCCAAAAGCTCTGATGAACTGGATCAACAGCCGTTTCGACAAGAAAGATGTAGAGTTGGAAGAGAGCGCTGCCTTCGACGTGGTTCGTGCAGCCGTAAACCTGGTATTGGCAAGTATGCTCATCACCATCGGTACCAACCTGAAGTTGCCACTCTCTACTACCTACGTTACCTTTATGGTGGCTATGGGTTCTTCACTTGCTGATAGAGCCTGGAGCCGTGAGAGTGCCGTGTTCCGTGTAACCGGTGTATTGAGTGTGATTGGTGGATGGTTTATCACAGCCGGTGTAGCTTTCGCAGCCTGTGCCATTGTCTGCCTCATCATGCACTTCGGAGGTGTAGGTATCCAGAGCTGCTTCATGGCATTGGTTATCTTCCTGCTCATCCGCAGCAACATCCAGTATAACAAGAAGGCTAAGGAAGAGAGCAAGGGCAGTACCTTCCAGTTAATGATGCGTTCACACGATCCAGAAATAGTATGGGATCTGCTTCGTCGCCAGGTATCCCGCACCCAGAGCTTCGTCTGCCACTTTGCACTCAACGAGTTCAACCAGATTATGGATGGTCTTGCCAACGAGAATCCTAAGAATCTCCGTCATGCCAACAAGGACTTGAAAAAGGAGCAGGATATGCTGAAGAAGTTCCGTCGCCAGGAGATGCTCGGTTTGAAGAAATCGCCTATGGAGATTGCCATCGAGCGCAACACCTGGTTCCATCTGGGTGCCAACAGCAACCAGCAGTTTATCTACTCTCTGCGCCGTATGCTCGACCCGATCAAGGAGCACGTGGACAACAACTTCAACCCACTCCCTGCAGAATATACCAAGGAGTTTGCTCCTGTACGCCAGAAGATCAACGACCTGATGCGTATGAGCTGCGAGCAGATTGAGACCAGCCGCTACGAGAACTATCGCGAGATTCTCGCCGAGGCAGATGCCTGCAAGGATGAGCTCAGCGTACTTCGCAAGAAGCATATCGACCGCATCCAGCATCTTTCAGATAATTCTCTGATGCAGATTTCGCTGGTTTACCTAAATGTACTGCAGGAGAGCCAGGAGTTCCTGAGCGTGATGAGACACCAGCTCAGAGCTGCCAAGAAGTTCATGGAGAAATAAAGAACCGAGGGGACTCTCGGTGGAATCGAGAAGAACGGCGGCTCTCTTGTTAAAAATTACAAGCCCGGCATTCGTGACAGAATGTCGGGCTTTTTATTTTGTCTGGAGGGTTTTTATTTGCTTTTCTTCAGGTTTTCTGCCGAAATGACAGAAATTTCCACTTTGGTATAAGGATTGCAAAAAGAGAGAATGTAAGCGGATAAATAATTCGCTACACAACATTAAATAATAACGAATAATAATAATTAAAATATAATCGGAGGTTAAGATTATGATGTACAGAAATTCTTGGATACCAGAGGTATTTAACGGACTCTTCAACGAGGGTAATATGCAGAAGGCTAATACTACAGCCCCAGCCATCAACGTCAAGGAGTCTTTGACAAAATATACAGTAGAACTTGCAGCTCCAGGAATGCGCAAGGACGACTTTGAGGTAAATCTCAATGAGAACGGTGATCTCCATATCAAGATGGAGAACAAGCGTCAGCCAGAGGAGGAGGAGCACGTATATTTACGTCGCGAGTTCTCTTACGCTAAGTTTGAGCAGACTCTGATTCTCCCAGACGATGTCAACAAGGAGAAGATTTCTGCCAGCGTAGCTGACGGTGTGCTCACCATCCAGTTGCCTAAGATGCAGCAGGAAGAGCAGAAGGTAGCTCGACAGATTACTGTGGGCTAACACTCTCAGCTAGGTTTCAGTTTAGGCTTAGATTTCCATCTAAGCCAAACTCCATTAGTTTGTTTTAGGTTTAGATTAAGTTTATATAAGTTGTTAGTTAGTTAAGACAAAACAGATTGTTAGTTTGTTCAGATAAAACAGGTTGTTAATTCATAAGACATAAATAGGTTGTTAGTTGATAAAAAGATTGTTAGATTAGGTTTTTAGGTTGATAAATTTTGGTTTAACAATAAATTCGTCCCAAGTGCTAGTGATAGTACTTGGGATTTTTTTTGCAGATATTATCATCATTTATTGAAGATATTTTCATAAATATTTGGCAGATAGGAAGAAAAGTTGTAATTTTGCAGCCGTTTTCGCACCAATGGATAGTTCCCATACGTGCAATTATTAACTCGAGTGCTTGGTAAACCTCGTAAAAAACAAGAAAATGAACAAGAAAAAAACTCAAGTGAGCGTGCTGTTTATGCTTTTCAGCATCCTCTTCTGCGTTTGTCTCATTGCAGCAAACGTACTCGAAACAAAGCAAATCGCCTTCGGGCCAGTTTCCCTAACCGGTGGTCTCATCGTATTCCCAGTGAGCTACATCATCAATGATGTGGTATGCGAAGTATGGGGTTATCAAAAGGCACGTCTGCTGATATGGACAGGCTTCGCCATGAACTTCTTCTTCGTAGCACTCGGAGCCATCTGCGATGTCATCCCTGCCGCACCTTACTGGACCAACGATGCCGGCTTCCATGCCATTTTCGGTTTGGCTCCCCGCATTGCAGCAGCATCATTCGTTGCCTTCATCATCGGTTCGTTTGCCAATGCATACGTCATGAGTGTGATGAAGATTCGCGATGGTGGCAAGCATTTCTCGGCACGTGCCATTCTGAGTACCATTGCCGGTGAAAGCTGCGACAGCCTCATCTTCTTCCCATTGGCTTTGGGAGGTGTGGTTCCTACATCGGAGTTGCCTTGGCTGATGCTCTGGCAGGTCATCCTGAAGACGGCTTACGAGATTGTGGTATTGCCTATCACCATCCGTGTAGTAAAAGCCATCAAAAAGCATGAGGGAGAAGACGTCTACGACGAAAACATCTCCTACAACGTATTCAAAGTGTTTAGCCTCGGCTAAGCACTTTCATTTTTTAAGTAGAATAGAACATAGAAGCATTTAACAGAAAACAATATGACAGACAGAAAAGAAGATGGTTTGCAGGCTCTCGGAGCCAAGACCGAATACAGAATGGATTATGCACCTGAGGTATTGGAGACCTTTGTCAACAAGCACCCTGGCAACGATTACTGGGTACGTTTCAACTGCCCTGAGTTCACATCCCTCTGCCCTATCACAGGTCAGCCTGACTTTGCAGAGATTCGCATCAGCTATATTCCTGATGTAAAGATGGTAGAGAGCAAGAGCTTGAAACTTTATCTCTTCAGCTTCCGCAATCATGGCGATTTCCACGAAGACTGCGTGAACATCATCATGAAGGACCTCATTAAGCTGATGGATCCTAAGTATATCGAAGTAACCGGTATCTTTACCCCACGCGGCGGCATCAGCATCTGGCCATACGCCAACTACGGCAAACCGGGAACCAAATATGAAAAGCTGGCTGAGCAGCGCTTTGCTACCCATGAATAAAACGATTAGCCAATCATATGTAGGTATAGGTTACGCCAGGTAAAATAGAAAAACGGGGACTGCCTAGAAAGTTGCCTACGCGAGCAAGCCTGCCCCATTCCAAGTGATTCCATCGCTTGGTTCCCCCTAGAGCAGGAAAGCTTCCCCAAAAACATGCCGGGTCATCTTTTTCAAGATGCGCCTGGCATTTTTTTCTTTCATCCGATAGCGATTTCAAAAAAATATCCGTATCTTTGCAGCAGTTTTTAAAATACAAAGAAAAATGAAAAAAGCAATATTCTCTTTGCTCCTCATGGCTGCATCTGTCATCGGAGCCAACGCTCAGGGCAGCGCAACAACAGCCCAGAACCCACAGGATGTGGACGTACTCTATGCCAAGAATCTCCTGGCTGTAGGAACAGAGGCCCCAGCCTTCCCTGCTCTCAAGAAGGGAACATGGACAGTATTGGATTTCTGGGCTACCTGGTGCCCTGATTGCCGCAGAGAGATTCCTACCGTCAAGGAGATGTTCCAGAAGTACGGCACCCGTGCCAAGTTCATCGGCGTATCCATGGATACCGACAAGCAGAAACTCGACAACTACACCCAGGCAAACGGTGTAGAATGGGAGCAGTACAGCGAGTTCAAGAAGTGGAAGGAAACCCAGATTTCCAAGGATTACAAGATTTCCTGGCTTCCTACCATGTACCTCATCAACCCGGAGGGCAAGGTTGTTTATACCACCGTACTCGCTGAGCGCATGGCAAAGAAGCTGGCAGAAATCTTCCCAGAGAAGTAAAGGCATCAGAATCGGGATATCCCAAAAGTTTGACGCACAAGAACTGTGCCTCAAACTTTTTTTTATAGACTGATAATAAGTTTGTTTGGCTGTGGCGATACCTACTGCTATTATCCAGGAAACCGCTCCTCTGTCCGCCTTTGTTAATACGTACTGATGCTGAGCCTGCCCGGATGAAACTTTATCATGTCATATAGCCTGAAAGCATGCCATTTTGCCATTTTTTCTATGACAAGAATTGACGGAAATCAAGAAATGAAGCCTTTTTTGCGATTTCTTCCAAAAATATTGTGTGCGTACACAAAAAGGCATTACCTTTGCACTCGAAAAGATAAAATAAAGAATAATAAAGTAAAGAAAGGATAACAATTATGATGATGGTATTAGGAATGACATTGGCAGTTGTAGCTGCCCTTTTTGCTGAGGTTGTAAATGTCAACAAGAAGATTAGCCTCGGTAAGTAAGCTGGCTTTGAGAAGCATCTCAGGATGCTTTCAAAAAAGCTTCAGTTAAAAGGTAAAAATTTGGTTAACAGTTTTTTGAGAGAAAGGGAAAAATTATGACAGTATTAGGAATTGTATTTGCAATGGTAGTTGCAGCTTGCGCTGAGTATGGTGCAAGAACAAACATGAAGGACTTCGCTTAAAAGCGATGTTTCTTCTCATTTGAGAGAATTTAAACAGTAGTTTCCATATATTATAAAAAGGAAAGGCAGTTGTAAGCATCTTCTAGAATGCTAACAATTGCCTTTTTCTTTTTTTGATACATGCCTATGACAGCTTTAATTTATATAATGTCCCTTAGAGTTTTCAAACTGTTGAGTTAAAAAGAATATTCCATCCTACTTTTTTGCTAAATCCAATATTTTTTGTTATTTTTGCAGCAAAGTACAATATGACTCAGTCGTAAGTATGAAAATTCAAGAAGTAATGAAATAGTATTTAATACAATGCAGCAAGTAAACATTCAATATTACAATTCGCCTTGTGGAGAAATCATCTTGGCATCGGTGGGTGATGAATTGTGCCTATGTGATTGGAATGAAATGCCATGTGCTGAGCGCAATAAACTTCGACTTTTGAGGTATATAAAGGCTGAGTTCAAGATAGAAACATCTTCTATCCTGGAACAGACCAAAAAGCAACTGGATGAATATTTTACCGGCAATCGCAAGACATTCGATATTCCGATGCATCCAGTAGGAACTGATTTTCAGAAAAAAGTATGGAACGCATTGCTCGATATACCATACAGTGAAACTAGAAGCTATAAGGAAATAGCCATAAGTATGGGTACCCCCAATGGCACAAGAGCCGTGGCAGGAGCAATCGGATCCAATGGCATCAGCATTCTCATACCCTGCCACCGGGTTATCGGCAGCAACCATTCCCTGACGGGCTTTGCCGGAGGATTGGCCACAAAGAGATTTTTATTGGAGCTTGAAGCAGAACAAAAACAACATAAAATGTTGATTTTCAAATAAGATTAGTAAGAAAAATAAACAACAAAAGAGATGAATATCAAGTCAATAGGTAACAAAATCAAGGGTAATCCCAGGATGGTAGAGGGCACGGTATATTCCATGCTCATCATCTGCAGTATTTCCCATTTTCTGAATGATATGATTCAGTCGATTATCCCTTCCATCTATCCGATTATGAAGGATAAGTTCGACTTCTCGTTTGCACAGATAGGTATCATCACGCTGTTCTTCCAGATGACATCTTCCATCCTGCAACCTTTCACAGGACTGTATGCCGACAAGCATCCCCGTCCCTATGCTCTTTCCATCGGTATGTGCTTCACATTGGTGGGCCTGCTCCTGCTGGCCTTCGCCGAGAATTATTTTCTGATTCTCCTGGCGGTAAGCGTCGTAGGTCTGGGTTCGTCTGTGTTTCATCCCACAGCTTCGAGAGTGGCACAGATGGCATCGGGAGGCAAGAAGAGTCTGGCTCAATCCATCTTCCAGGTGGGTGGCAATGGCGGTTCTGCTGTAGGACCGCTGCTTGCCGCCATCATCATCCTGCCTTTCGGACAGCATGCCATCTCCTGGTTTGCCCTTGCTGCCCTGCTCGCCGCCATCATCATGGTAAGATTGGGAGTCTGGTACAAGGCACGACTGGCTTACGTAGTGAACCATCCGCAGAAACAACCGCTTCTCAATACCCATATTTCTAAAAGGGTGAAGTATTGGGCACTGTTCATCCTCATCATGCTCGTGTTCTCCAAGTATTTCTATACAGCTTGCATCACAAGCTACTTCACCTTCTTCCTGATAGATAAGTTCGGTGTATCTGTACAGACTTCACAGTTGTGCCTCTTCGTATTCCTTGCCGCCTTTGCCATAGGAACAGTGGCAGGTGGCATGCTGGGCGATAAGTTTGGCAGAAAGTATGTCATCTGGTTCTCCATTCTGGGTGCAGCACCTTTCGCCATCGCCATGCCTTTCGTCAACTTCACGTGGGCCATCATCTGTACATTCCTGTCAGGACTGATTATCGCTTCGGCATTCTCTTCCATCGTGGTATATGCCACCGACCTAATGCCCGATAAAGTGGGATTGATAGCTGGCATCTTCTTCGGACTGATGTTCGGTTTGGGAGGTTTGGGCTCCGCTTTCTTCGGCTGGCTGGCCGACAAGACAAGCATTGAATTCATCTTCCAGGTGAGTGCCTTCCTGCCATTGCTCGGCATCATCGCAGGCTTCTTGCCGAATACGCAGAAGAGAAGCGTTGAAAAAACGGATGAAAAAAGAAAATAATTATGAGAAAAAAATCAGCAGTAAACCAACCAAAATATGTTGAACTGGATTTGTTTTCTGCAGAGGAAGAGGATCATCAGAAAGACTCTATCTCTTCAGAAAGCAAGGTAAACCATACTTCTCCCGACAAAGAGTACGACTTGACAGAGCTGTTTGCAAGACTTTCCAAATCAACTTTCCGCAGTCGATTCCATCTATCGAAGAGGGATAAGGATTATATTGCAGAAAAGGGCTTGGCTACCATCCGTAAACATGCGGAGGATTTCGTAGCCAAACGCCTTGCTCCTGCCGTGATTCCCAATGACGGCAAGCAGACGCCGATGAGAGGTCATCCTGTATTTATAGCCCAACATGCTACAGGCTGCTGCTGTCGTGGATGCTTCTTCAAATGGCATCATATACCTGCCGGAAGACAGTTGACAGAAAAAGAGCAGCAATATGCGGTAACGGTACTGATGGCTTGGATAGAAAAACAGCTTTGAAAAAGCTTCTCTTTTTCTGCTTAAAGCAGGACCTGCTCCGTACCTGCTCCGTACCCTCTCCGTACCAAGTCTTAGTTTCTGCAAAGTTTGCAACGTTTGCTGCAAACCTTGCAAAGAACTATTATTTTTATGTCCAAAACTCTTCTTCGCCAGTGGGCTGCATCCTGCCCAAAGTAGCCATGACACACCATCCTCTTGAAGTCATGTATCCCTATATCAAAAATGACTGGTAGTTACAGCCTTAAGGTTTGACAGTTAATTTTTTATAATTTACATCTGTGCGAAATACAACATTGCGTATTTTTCCTTAACTTTGCCACAAGTTAATAGACATTAATCACCTTTTATCGTCCGTTCGCCTATGAGTAAGTATTTTAGTATTTCTTTATTGGCATTTTTGCTTATGGTGGTGCCAAGTGCATATTCTCAGAGTAAGCCAGACAGCTTACAGCTGGATAATCCAAGCTGCCAAGTGACAGCAATGATCCTGATAGACTTAATGAAATAATATCAATTATATTTCTATAGAAAAAACTATAGTACAAAAAATAGATGTTATTAATTTTTTATATCAAACTTTTTAATAAAAATGAAAAAAAACTTAGTGCTATTTTCGGCTTCAGTCTTCTTTTTTGCAATAGGCTATTCTTGCTGTCATTTTACAAGACAGGGTACTGATATTTCCAATAAATATATTTATATAGGAAATTGCGTTGATTCACTTATCTCAGAAAATTATAGGAGTAATTTTAACGATATTGAGTATGGGGATGGGGTGGACCCATATGGTGTGTATAATAAAAAAAATGGAATTGTTGAAAATGCAAATATGGCATATACGATTGCAAATACGATATTATCAAACATATATGGTAGTAATCAAATAAAAAATGAATACCCACTTAAAATAACTCTTATCAACAATCGTTTTTGGGTGATAGAAGGTAGCCTAAGCAAAGGTGAGACAGGAGGAACGGCAATCATTGTAATCAAGAAAGACGATGGTCAAGTTCAATATATTAATCATGGAAAATAGGTTGGTATTACTAATTGTTTTATTTTTGCATAACAATATTAAATATCTATCAAATAGACAATAATACATTGTTGTGAAAAGTTGCATTGCCATAATATGATAGTATCGGCGAATTGGTACCACTGTAGTGCTGCTTTAGGCATTGTATTCAAGTCTGCTTCCCTACAACAGCAAGCTGGTAACGATTATCGGAAAGATTTCGATTGCTCAGGGCTGCCTTTGGGAGAGTATGTACTTTACATCCATGTGAACGGCAAAGCCTTTTCGGAAAAAGTGCACATCAAATAGCGAGGATGCAACTTCGTTTATAAATAATAAGTCAAGCGTATGAAAAAGAAAAAATTTTTTATCCTCCCAATCTTGTATTGTTGTATAGCAGTACAAGCACAGACCTCTTCCAAGAATTATATTCTTGAGAAGCAGATGCTTGATGCCGCTGGCAACCAAGCCTTCACAACGGTCACATATTACAATGGCCTGAGGTATCCAGTGGAAACGGCATCCAATGGACTTGTAGGGAATGGCAAGTTTGCCTATGAGTACCGCTATGATGAACGTGGCAGGTGCATTTGGAAGAGACTTCCTAGTTGCGAGTACCAGCAACTTTGGTACAACAATGCCATAAAACCTTTGCATATAGGAAAAATTATTCGTCGAAATAATCATTTTGAGTATGAATACGACTAAAAAAAGAACTTATTACGTATTAGGAACAATAGTACTGATACTTTCTACTGTCTTATCTTGCAAAAAAGCAACTGTAAAAGAAATTCTTACAGATGGCAGTTATTGCTATTGGCATTATATAGCTGGTAGAGCTACAACAGATACCATGAATTATTATGGCTGTTGTAGAGAAGAATCTGTTTATATGTATTTTGACAAGTTTGAAAATTGTATTCAATTTGATGGGAGCAAAAAGCATTTTAGCGAATTTAATGGATACGACTACCAATACATTCCGACATGGAATATTACAAAAGACAGCATTCTTGACATGACGGGCATTACTTATATTATAAAAAAATATACAAAAGAAATGATTATATTAAGTTCGCAAACCGGTAGGATAGATACATTAGAAAAAATATCAAATATTGATATTCCTAAAAATTATCGCAAGTACCAAAAATCTATCTTTTGTACAAGAAGGTTACTAAAAGACAAGTGATAAGATTGATTTAATATACATATAACGAATATGAAAAGAAAATCATTTAAAATTTTAGTTTTAATTCTAGTAGCTTTGCATATCTACCTCATTTTTATGAGATGGATATATTGGATGTTAGACTATCATTATGGAGATTTTGACTATATATTTTTAAAATTAGTTGATGTTCCTAATGGTTTTGAAGTTGTAGACAACCTATATAATGAGGTGTTATTTGATATATATTATTTGGCATTTTCCACAATAGTTACTATAATTATTGCTGTGAAATATATAAAACAACAAAAGAAAAAAAATGAAGAAGATAATCATTTACATTAGCATCATGGTTAGCAATTGTGCCTCCTTGGGGGCACAAAGCCGCGAACTTACTGCCACTGCCAATCTCTCAAAAGGCGGTGACAGCATACACTATGACTTTATAACTGCAACAGTTCCGCAAAGTTCAAGTGCTTCTGATCAAACTTGGGATTTCTCCAATTCCAGATATCTTGGACAAGAGAAAGAGGTGTTCTTTGTTGGAAACGATAGCAACCGCATCAAGATGATAGACAAGGATGCCATTCTCGATTTTTCACAAGATAAGGAGCATTTGCTTCTGAAGCGATTGCAAACTCCATTGCTGAACATTGATTTTGGTAATTCTTTTGAATATCTAAAGTTTCCATTTTCCTTCAATGACTCCTTGACTTGTCAGATTGAGGGTAAGGGGACTTATTGCTCGAAGAACAAACTTGTGTTTTCAGGTACTTGCTGCACCAAAGCCATGGCAAAGGGAAAATTAATCATGCCATGCAATGATTCTCTCAACAATACGTTATTAATACAAAGGAACATCGTTGCCAACATTGATGTTTCAAAGGACAGTCTCATGTCTGTGAGACAAGACGAACCAATGAAATTCAAAGCTGCAATCTTCGAGTGGTACGCCATGGGATACCGTTATCCCATATTGAAAGTCATCGAGGCTTCCATCAAAAAGGGAGAACACAAAGTCTTAGAGCAATCCTTTGCCTATGCTGCCAATGTTGAAGGAATGAGCCATCTAGAGGATGAACAAAACAAGGAACTGAAGGATAAAATGCGAGGCATAAGTTTGGAATCAGATACCAAGCAAGGTGACATTTCCTATAAAGTATCAGTCAATGGCAAGAAGGTATGTTTGTCATATTCCCTAGTCTCAGATGCTCAGCTCAGACTTCTCATCTGCAATACTTCCGGCATGGTATTTAAGTCTGCTTCCCTACAACAGCAAGCTGGTAACGATTATCGGAAAGATTTCGATTGCTCAGGGCTGCCTTTGGGAGAGTATGTACTTTACATCCATGTGAACGGCAAAGCCTTTTCGGAAAAAGTGCACATCAAATAGCGAGGATGCAACTTCGTTTATAAATAATAAGTCAAGCGTATGAAAAAGAAAAAATTTTTTATCCTCCCAATCTTGTATTGTTGTATAGCAGTACAAGCACAGACCTCTTCCAAGAATTATATTCTTGAGAAGCAGATGCTTGATGCCGCTGGCAACCAAGCCTTCACAACGGTCACATATTACAATGGCCTGAGGTATCCAGTGGAAACGGCATCCAATGGACTTGTAGGGAATGGCAAGTTTGCCTATGAGTACCGCTATGATGAACGTGGCAGGTGCATTTGGAAGAGACTTCCTAGTTGCGAGTACCAGCAACTTTGGTACAACAATGCCATAAAACCTTTGCATATAGGAAAAATTATTCGTCGAAATAATCATTTTGAGTATGAATACGACTAAAAAAAGAACTTATTACGTATTAGGAACAATAGTACTGATACTTTCTACTGTCTTATCTTGCAAAAAAGCAACTGTAAAAGAAATTCTTACAGATGGCAGTTATTGCTATTGGCATTATATAGCTGGTAGAGCTACAACAGATACCATGAATTATTATGGCTGTTGTAGAGAAGAATCTGTTTATATGTATTTTGACAAGTTTGAAAATTGTATTCAATTTGATGGGAGCAAAAAGCATTTTAGCGAATTTAATGGATACGACTACCAATACATTCCGACATGGAATATTACAAAAGACAGCATTCTTGACATGACGGGCATTACTTATATTATAAAAAAATATACAAAAGAAATGATTATATTAAGTTCGCAAACCGGTAGGATAGATACATTAGAAAAAATATCAAATATTGATATTCCTAAAAATTATCGCAAGTACCAAAAATCTATCTTTTGTACAAGAAGGTTACTAAAAGACAAGTGATAAGATTGATTTAATATACATATAACGAATATGAAAAGAAAATCATTTAAAATTTTAGTTTTAATTCTAGTAGCTTTGCATATCTACCTCATTTTTATGAGATGGATATATTGGATGTTAGACTATCATTATGGAGATTTTGACTATATATTTTTAAAATTAGTTGATGTTCCTAATGGTTTTGAAGTTGTAGACAACCTATATAATGAGGTGTTATTTGATATATATTATTTGGCATTTTCCACAATAGTTACTATAATTATTGCTGTGAAATATATAAAACAACAAAAGAAAAAAAATGAAGAAGATAATCATTTACATTAGCATCATGGTTAGCAATTGTGCCTCCTTGGGGGCACAAAGCCGCGAACTTACTGCCACTGCCAATCTCTCAAAAGGCGGTGACAGCATACACTATGACTTTATAACTGCAACAGTTCCGCAAAGTTCAAGTGCTTCTGATCAAACTTGGGATTTCTCCAATTCCAGATATCTTGGACAAGAGAAAGAGGTGTTCTTTGTTGGAAACGATAGCAACCGCATCAAGATGATAGACAAGGATGCCATTCTCGATTTTTCACAAGATAAGGAGCATTTGCTTCTGAAGCGATTGCAAACTCCATTGCTGAACATTGATTTTGGTAATTCTTTTGAATATCTCAAGTTCCCATTTCCCCTCAATGACTCCTTGACTTGTCAGATTGAGGGTAAGGGGACTTATTGCTCAAAGAACAAACTTGTGTTATCAGGTACTTGCTGCACCAAAACCATAGCAAAGGGAAAATATCAGTTTGAGGGTGGTTATTGCTCGTTCGACAATAACCTCAATCCTACATGCCACTATTACGAGAAAGACCATCTCGGAAGCATTCGCATGGTGGTGAACGAGAATGGAACCATCGAGCAAGTGAACCATTACTACCCATTCGGAGGTGTATATGGTGACTTGGCATACAATAGTGAGCTACAAAAGAATAAATACATAGGCAAGGAGTTTGACCATACTTCGGGCTTGGATTGGTATGACCATGGGGCAAGAATGTATGATGCAGCCAAGGGAAGTTGGGATAGAATGGACAAATTGGCAGAGAAATATAAAGCAACAACCCCATATGCATATTCTATAAATAATCCTTCAAAATTCGCAGACATTGATGGTCTAGACATTGTTTATATGCTTCAAGGAGGAATAGAACAAAAAAGAATTATTTCCAAACAAAACATAACATATGTTCAAAACCTAGCGAATCAAGGGAAAGAATCTTTCTCTAAGGAGGATTCTTTATTCCTTCAAACCTTTATTATTCACAAGACAAATATGCCAACAAAATTGCTGTTTGATAGACAAATCTATAAAATAGCAAAAAATACGAACAATGAGAATTTTCTCAATAAAAGAAATACAAAAATAAATATTTCAGAAAGAATTATTAATAACCAAAAAGTGTACATATATGAACTTAGATATAAAAAAATACCACCATTAGAACAAGAATGTATATATATTCTATTTTTCCCCAATACACATGAATGCTATATTTTTTATTTTCAAAAACTTCTAATTAAAGAAAATAACATATGGCTTTGGTTCAATTTGCGAGGAAACTTAAGTGTTACACGTATCAATTTGGAAGAACTAAAAACAATTATCTTATGAATAACTGTATAAGAAAGGCTTTTATTTGCATCTATCTAATGACAACCTATAGCATTTCACTAAAGGCATTGAACTATTGCTTTTTAGATGACTTTAGCAAGGGCATCAGCAAGATTGAGTATGATGTGCTGGACAACCTCAGCAGCATTACCTTCAACAATGGTTTCAAGACAAAGTATGTCTATGATGCTGGTGGCAGTAAGTTGAGAACCATTCATGAGGCTCTCACAACCAATACAACGGACTATATCGGTGACTTCATATTTGAAGATGGCAAGCTGAGCAAGTATCAGTTTGAGGGTGGCTATTGCTCATTCAACAGCAACCTCGCCCGAATGCATTAAAAAAAGCTGGATTAAATCCTGGCAGAGGACTTAGACCTAAAAAGGGTGTCTATCCAAGTATAATCAAAAATAATCCAAAAAGGGAAAGTTGTGTTATTTTATAATACAAATACAAAAAAACATTATAAGTATGGAAAATAAAATCAGTTTTAAAACAGAACTTTTACTTTATATATTATTGTCATTTATAATAACAATAGATACGTTATGCTTTTATAGTCAAGATGAGGAAGACATATTATGCCTTGCTGCTATTAGTCATTTCATTATCATTGTTATTATGTGTAATTTTATTTCAATTTCCAAAAAGAAAAGAATATTCTTTTGGGGGCAACTAGCATGTAACTATTTAATTATTATTCCCAAATGTGTGTGGTTCAATTCTAGTGAAATGGATTTATACGGAATCATACTCTACATAATACCATTTTTTATCAATTTTCTATTATCTATAAATATAAAACAACTTGTAATTTTAAACATAAATTCCATGATGGTTATAGGCTTTTGTCAAAGAGAAGAATTGTTACATAATGGTGGAATAAATATCGTAGAAACAGAGGGAGTTGTTACAGGAGTGACACTTTTGTCTCTATTATTAGCATATATCTTATCAACAATTTTATTAATTCTAAAATATAATAAACAAAAGTAATATACAATGAAAATATTATATATTTTTTTCTAATACAAATCAATAGTATTCCGATTTGGTCACAAGAATACAGTTTTACAGGTAGCCCTAATTACCTAAGAGTTGGTGACAGCATACATTATGACTTCGTGATACCTACAATATCACAAAATTCAAATGTTTCTGAGCATACTTGGGATTTCTCCAATTCCAGATATCTTGGACAAGAGAAAGAGGTGTTCTTTGTTGGAAACGATAGCAACCGTATCAAGATGATAGACAAGGATGCCATTCTCGATTTTTCTCAAGACAAGGACCGTTTGCTTTTGAAACGTTTGCAAATTCCATTGCTGAACATTGATTTTGGTAATTCTTTTGAATATCTCAAGTTTCCATTTCCCCTCAATGATTCCTTGGTTTGTCAGATTGAGGGCAAGGGGACTTATTGCTCAAAAAATAAAATGGAGCTATCAGGCACATGTTGTACGTAAGAATCCACCAAAATCACCAGATATTTTGGATTTTACATTTTTTTGAAGAAAACTGAAAAAAAACGCAAAAATATTTGGTGATATCAAATATTCCTTTTATCTTTGCAACCTAGTATCAAAGAAATCTCGGGGTTGACTGGATTTGACGGCGAGATGAAATGGTATGTAAGCATGCGGAGGCTCGTTGGCTACCTCCTAAATCATAGTGAACAAAAAATTAATTGGCGAAAATAACTACGCTCTCGCTGCTTAATCGAAGTACAGTAGATTAGCTTTATTCCGGCACAAGGTGCTGGAACGGGACATCGCTCAACGGATGTAGTTCCGAATCTTGTTGATCAAGCGGTGCAGGCAAATCGGAAATAGTTCGGGTACGCCTCGTTGCCCGGATGAAATTTTAGAGGATAAGGGTATGGTTGGTGGTCCAGGTCTTGCCATACCTCGAAAATTGAAGGCTGGAATAAGCATGTAGAAAGCATATGGTTTCCTTGTGCGGACGAGGGTTCGATTCCCTCCAGCTCCACCCTAGAAACAAAAAGAAGTCGCTGATTCTTCAGCGACTTCTTTTTTTGCATATATGCGCCATTGAATATCCAAACTGCATATATGCTATTGAGGATTTTTATTTTCTCAAACTTTCACGGTATTTCAGCGGCGACATGTGGAGATGCTCCCGGACATACTTTCCGAAGAAAGAAGTGTTGGAGAAGCCCAGAATGCCCGAAATTTCCTTAATCGACTTCGTGGTAGAACGGAGATAATAGGTGATGTCGGCAAGGGTATATTCCGTAATCCATTCTATCGCCGTCTTACCCGAATGGCGCTTGCTGATGATGGAGAGATACTTGGGCGTAATGCACAGCTGCTGGGCAAAATATTCTACAGGCTGGTGCTTGATTTCGCTCTGCTGCAACATCTTCAGAAACTTGTCGAAAAGATCACTCGTGCTGGAGACACTAGCATCCTTAGGCAAGCCATCGAGAAGCAGATTGCTCACGGCAAGAAGCGCACTCTTGAGCAGCGTCTCTACGATTTCACGACGATATGGCTTCCAGGAACTGCGGTCGCTGAAAGTAGGGTCGAGACAGAGACGCACCAGATCGGTAAACTTGGTATAGAATACCTGGTCGGTCTCGTTCATCTTCAATACCGACAGCTTGCTGATGTATACGGCACGGTTCCATACCGAGATATTGGACTGAAGGATGTTCATCATGCCATGATTGCTGACGCACATTGCAGTGCCCAAAAAGTCAGACGACACCTCTATGATATCGAGCATGGAATTAGGTGGACTGATAAAAATATCGCCCTTCTCTACTACTACTTCCCGTCCGTTCAGATCAGCCTTCAAAGAGCCTCTGAGACAGGATGCAATCATGTTCATCTGCAACCTCACGGGGTCGGGATTCTGCAATACCTTGAGATTGTCGATAATCAAGATATCCTCGTCGAGATAGCTGGCACTGATCTCGGCACTCTGAGCAAACTCACCTTCCTCGATGCGCTGCCTTACGTCCTTCTGTTCCTTCATTAATACGTTTTTAAATTCTTCATTCTTCGTTCTTCACTTTCTAGAATGCTTCTCTGTACTTATTCTCGTCTTTATCCTCGAGCATAGAGAGATAGCTCTGATAGCGGCTGGCTGCGATATAATGCTCCTCTACCGCCTTGATGACCGCACAACCCGGTTCGTGGGTATGGGTGCAGTCGGAGAACTTGCAATCCTGTGAGAACTTGAATATCTCCTTAAAGTAACTGGTCAGCTCTTCCTTCTCGATATCAAAGGTTCCGAAACCCTTGATACCAGGAGTATCTATGAGATTGCCACCTTCCGGCAACTCCAGCATTTCGCTGAAGGTTGTGGTGTGCATACCGCTGTTGTGAGCCTCGCTGATTTCGGCTGTACGCTGTTCGGCATCAGGAATCAGCTGGTTGATGAGGGTAGACTTTCCTACTCCACTGTTGCCGCTGAGCAGCGATTTCTTCTCCTTGATGAAAGAGCGTAATTCGTCAACACCTTCACCTGTGGCTGCCGAAAGTTCAATACACTGGTAGCCGATGGTTTCATAGAGTGTGCGCATCATCTTCTGATAGTGGAGCTCTTCTTCGGTAAGAAGATCGGTCTTGTTGAAGATGATGATGACTGGCACTCTATATGCCTCGGCACCTGCCAGGAATCGGTCGATGAAGGTGGTAGATGTCTGTGGGTAATTCACCGTAACCACAAGCAGTGCCTGGTCTACATTGGCAGCCAGGATATGACTCTGCTTGCTGAGATTAGGCGATTTACGGATGATATAGTTTCGGCGGTCTTCGATGGAAGAGATGAAGGCGGTACCTTCCTGGTTGGTGATGAGCTGCACATAGTCGCCCACAGCCACCGGATTGGTACTGCGGATGCCCTTCAGTCGGAAATTGCCTTTAATTTTACTTTCAATCAGCTGGCCATCGTCAGTCTTGACGGTGTACCAGCTGCCTGTATTCTTAATAACGAGTCCTCTCATTATCACATATTAATAATGTAAGTCTGATAAACATGACGTCTTTCTAGACAGTCATGATTTCCTTTTCCTTCTCGTCCATCAAACCTTCGAGCTGCTTGATGTACTTGTCGTGAAGCTTCTGCAAATCGTTCTCAGCATCCTTCTCCAAGTCCTCAGAAAGACCGTCCTTGATGGCCTTCTTCAGTTTTTCCTTGATTTCCTGACGTACATTGCGAACCTCAATCTTGGCACGCTCAGCAATCTTGTTGCACTGCTTAACGAGTTCCTTACGGCGCTCACCTGTAGGCTGAGGGATACCAAGGCGTACGATTTCACCATTGTTCTCAGGAGTGATACCTACGCCACTATCCATGATTGCCTTTTCGATGTCCTTGATGGCCTTCTTGTCCCAAGGGCGAATGGCGATGGTACGGGCATCAGGAGTGGTTACGGTAGCCACCTGGTTCAGAGGAACCATACTGCCATAGCTGTTAACACGCACGCCGTCGAGGATAGCCACGTTAGCGCGACCTGCACGAATATGCGAGAGCTCTTCTGCGAGATACATTGCTGCCATCTCCATACGCTCACCTGCAGAATTCAAAGTTTCTTTTACGTCTATCATAATAATATGTTTTTATTTTATTAATTCTAATCTTTTCAATTCTTCGCCCACATAGTTGGTCAGCTCTACGAACTGCTGGATAGTGAGCTGTTCCGGGCGCTTGGTCATGATGTCGGTGGTGTAGAAATCCTCGCGTGGTGTTACACCAGGGAACATCTGCTTGAGACTCACACGCAACATCTTGCGGCGCTGGTTGAACACGGTCTTCACCAATCGCTTGAAGAGTTTCTCATCACAACCAAGATCGGTCACCTCGTTGCGGGTCATACGGATTACTGCACTCTTCACCTTTGGCGGCGGATTGAACACACCCTCGTCTACGGTGAAGAGATACTCTACATCATACCATGCCTGAATGAGCACGCTGAGGATACCATATGCCTTGTTGCCCGGCTCGGAAGCCATGCGGAGTGCCACCTCGCGCTGTATCATACCCGTACAGCAAGGAATGAGATCCTTGTAGTCGAGCATCTTGAAGAAGATCTGCGAGGAGATGTCGTAAGGATAATTGCCCGTGAGCACAAACTGCTTTCCATCGAATATCTGGTTGAGATCCATACGCAGGAAGTCCTCTCCGATGATGTTATCCTTGAGCGTCGGGAAATTCTCATGTAAATAGGCCACCGACTCAGAGTCGATTTCCACTGCCTTTACGGGGCGAGGCTTTTCTACGAGATATTGGGTAAGAACGCCCATACCCGGTCCGATTTCCAGAACAGGTATATTAGGGCAGGCATCCACCGTGTCAGCGATGCGCTTGGCTATGTTGAGGTCAGTAAGGAAGTGCTGACCTAGATTTTTCTTTGGCTTTACAGCTTTCATACGTTACAAATATATTTTTTGCAAAAATACGATTATTTTTCGAGAAATAGCCCATTGAATACATTTTTTTTTAACTTTTATAGAAAAAAGAGGGAAAGAAATGAGGGGCAAGCGTTTATTTATGCTAAAAATATGCACTTTCGTGCGATATTGACAAGAAAAGTATTAACTTTGCATCTAATTATGGATATAAAGAAGATAGCAAACAACATTTGGAAGGTGGGGCTATCGCTCGTACTGGGCGGTGCCATCCTTTATTGGATGTATCGGGGTTTCGACTTCAAGCAGGTGGAGGACGTGGTGCTCCACAAGATGAGCTGGACCTGGATGCTGCTGTCGTTCCCCTTTGGCATTACAGCGCAGCTGTTCAGGGGATGGAGATGGAAACAGTCATTGGAGCCACTGGGCGAAAAAGCACGCACACATGTAAGCGTGAACTCCATCTTTCTATCATATGCACTGAGTCTCGTCATCCCAAGATCGGGAGAATTTGCACGATGTGCCGTGCTGAAACGATATGACGGCGTATCCTTCCCTAAAGCTCTGGGAACGGTGGTTACGGAGCGAGCCATCGACTCGCTGCTGGTACTTCTCATCACCGGAATGGTGTTTCTGATGCAGATACCGGTATTCCTGAACTTCTTTGACAAGACGGGTACCAGCATGGACAGCATCCTGGGAAAATTCACCGCCACGGGCTATTTCGTAACGGTAGTCTGCAGCATCGCCGTACTCATCCTGCTGCACTTCCTGCTGAAGAAACTCGCTATATATAATAAGGTGAAAGCTACGCTGAACGGACTGTGGCAGGGCATCATCTCGCTGAAGGGCGTGAAGAACGTACCTCTCTATATAGCCCTCACGCTGGGCATCTGGCTGAGTTACTTCTTCCACTATTATCTCACGTTCCAGTGCTTTGAGGCGACATCGCATCTCAGTCTGATGTGTGGACTGGTAACCTTCATCGTGGGCAGCATCGCAGTCATCGTACCGACTCCCAACGGAGCAGGTCCGTGGCACTTTGCCGTGAAGACTATGCTCATTCTCTACGGCATCCAGCAAAACGACGCCCTCTTCTTCGTACTCATCGTCCACTCGGTGCAGACACTGCTCGTCATCCTTCTGGGCATCTATGCCTGGATTGCCCTGGCGTTTACGAAGAAGCTAAAAGCGAAGAGTGAAGAGCGAAGAATTCTCTTGCTTTAGGGCGTATGTCCAATTAAACATGAAACATTTAACATTAAAATAAAAATATTATGGCTGACATTAAGAATCTGAGTCCAGTTGAAATCTGGCGCAACTTCGACAAGTTAACACAAGTTCCACGTCCATCAGGACATTTGGAGAAAATTCAAGCTTATTTGCTCAACTGGGCAAAGGAAGCAGGTGTAGAGGCATTCCAGGATGCTGCGGGCAACATCGTAATGCGCAAGCCTGCCACTCCTGGTATGGAGAACCGCAAGGGCGTTATCCTCCAGGCTCACATGGACATGGTTCCTCAGAAAGCACCTGAGAGCAATCACGACTTTGAAAACGACCCTATCGAAACCATCATCGATGGCGACTGGGTTCGTGCTAATCATACTACCCTCGGAAGCGACGACGGTCTCGGCGTGGCTACCATCATGGCAGTCATGGAAGCTAAGGATTTGCAGCACGGTCCAGTAGAAGCACTTATCACCGCTGACGAAGAGACAGGCATGTTTGGTGCCAACGGTCTTCCTGAGGGCGAGCTGAACGGCGATATCCTCCTGAACCTTGACACAGAGGTTTGGGGCGAGTTCGTAATCGGCAGCGCTGGCGGTATCGACATCACAGCAACACTCGACTACCAGGAGGTAGAGACAGACAAGGACGACGCAGCCGTTAAGGTTACCCTGAAGGGCTTGAAGGGCGGTCATTCAGGCATCGAGATCAACGAGGGCAGAGCCAACGCCAACAAGTGCATGGTTCGCTTCGTACGCGAGGCTATCTCAGAGCTTGATGCACGTCTTGCTTCATGGCAGGGCGGCAACATGCGCAACGCCATCCCATTCCAGGCACAGGTAGTATTGACCTTGCCGAAGGAGAACATAGAGGCTTTGAACGACATGGTAGCCGACTGGAAGGATGAACTCATCGACGAGTTCCAGGGTATCGAGGTAGCAGAGAACATCGAGTTCTTCACAGAGAACGTAGAGACTCCTGCCAAGGAGGTTCCTCAGGAGATTCAGGACAACCTGGTAGATGCCATCTTTGCTTGTCACGACGGCGTACTGCGTATGGCTCCATCTATGCCAGGCATCGTAGAAACCTCTTCAAACCTCGCCATCATCGAGATTGGCGAAGGCAAGGCAGCCATCAAGATTCTGGCTCGTTCCAGCCACGAGTACTACAAGATGTATCTCGCAACCATGATGGAGAGCTGCTTCAACATGGCAGGCATGAAGGTTGAATTCAGCGGTGCATACGGCGGCTGGAACCCTAACCCTAAGAGTGACATCCTGGAGCACGTACTGAAGGTTTACAAGGAGCAGAACGGCAAGGACGGCGTAGTTCAGGCTGTTCACGCTGGTTTGGAGTGCTCTATCATCCTGGGCAAGTATACTCACCTCGATGTGGTTTCCTTCGGTCCTACATTGCTCAGCCCTCATACTGCAAACGAGCGCTGCCAGATTAGCTGCGTGGCTCCTTTCTGGAACCTGATGAAGCAGCTGCTGGCTGAAATTCCAGCAAAATAAGCAAGCAGAAAATTACAAAAAGATTAAAAAAGAAAGCCGGGAAAGAAATTTCTCGGCTTTTTTGTCCCTTTTCTCAATTAAAATCATTACCTTTGCAGGCGATTTCGCGAGGCTTGTCATACCGTAGTAATATACGATACAACGACCTTGCACAAGTTTCAATTAATTATTAACAAAAATGGACGATTATCACGCGGAGAATTTCAATAATCAGTAAGGCGTGGAGATTCAGCAACCATAAAGATCGCACCAAGGCGATTCCTCAGGCTAATCTCCATACCCAAACCTTTTATTTTGTGGAGAATAGCAAACAATGAAGACTTTTTGGAATATAGACAAGAAACTGACTGTGCTCAACGAGTGGCAGCCAAATTGCTGGATACAAGTAACATGTCCAACCGACGAAGACCAGCGCCTGCTGGAAGAAGAATTCAAGATTCCTGATTATTTCCTCTCGGACATCAGCGATACTGACGAGCGTGCCCGCTACGAATATGACGACGGCTGGATGCTCATCATCCTGCGTATCCCTTACGTGAAGGAAATCCGAAGCCGTACGCCGTATACCACCGTGCCTCTGGGTATCATCCACAAGCGCGATGTGACCATAACCGTGTGCTATTACGAGACCAATATGATGATAGACTTCGTTAGCTATCAGCAGAAGCGCAACGAGGGATTCACCGATTATGTAGACATGATTTTCCGTCTCTTTCTCTCCTCTGCCGTATGGTATCTGAAACGATTGAAACAAATCAACTCGCTCATCGAGAAAGCCAAGCGCAATCTGGACCACGGAGTAAACAACGAGAGCTTGATAGGACTCAGCCGCCTGCAAGACTCTCTCACCTACTTCAACACTTCAATCCGCGGCAATGAAAACCTTCTTTCAAAGCTGAAGTTCAAGTTGCAGGTGGACGAGTTGGATGCCGATTTGATTGAAGACGTCAACATCGAGATGACACAGGCGAGAGAGACGACCAGCATCTATTCCGACATTCTGGAATCAACCATGGACACCTACTCCAGCATCATCAACAACAACATGAATACCACGATGCGTACCTTGACCAGTATCAGTATCGTCATGATGTTGCCAACGCTGATTTCCTCTCTCTTCGGTATGAACCTGATTAACGGAATGGAAGAAAGCCCATACGGCTTCGCCTTCGCCCTGGTTCTCTCATTCGTAGTATCAGGCCTCTCCTGGGGCTTCCTGAGATATAAGCGACTGTTATAAAAATATAAAAAATCGAATGTCTTACAAAGATATTCGATTTTTTTATTTAAGTTTGCAAATTATTAATTATAACAATGTGTGGCCGAATCGCTTTTTAGGAAACGACTACCGGCAAAGAAACTCGAATCATAAACTAAACAAAGTGAAATGATGGACTCTCTAGAAAACGCTCTGTTGCAGCAGGGCACCATGGAAGAACCTGCCAAGAAGATATACTCTTCCAAGCAGGAAGTACTCGAAAGAGTAAAAGAAATCGCACGTAGTGCAGAAGCTCCTGTGAAAGAAGAGCTTGATTTATTAAAGACAGTTTTCTACAAGTTGCACCTTGCAGAAAGAGATGCTCAGATGAAAGAGTATCTCGCAAAAGGTGGCGACCCGGAGAAATATGTACTTCTTCCAGATGATACTGAAGAAGCCTTTAAGGCAGAAATGCAGATTATCAAGGAAAAAAGAGCTAAGATTTTCCTTGCTCAAGAAGAAGAAAAGCAAGAAAACTTAGCTAAAAAACTTGAGATTATCGAGAAGATTAAGGCAATGACTACTTCACCTGAAGAGGTTAACAAATCATACCAGGACTTCAAGGCGCTGCAGCAGGAATGGAAGGAAATCAAGGCTATCCCTGCTGACAAAGCTAACGAGGTGTGGAAGAACTACCAACTCTACGTGGAACAGTTCTACGATCTTCTGAAGCTCAACAATGAAGCACGCGAATATGACTTCAAGAAGAATCTTGAAGCCAAGACTAAGTTGTGCGAAGCTGCAGAAAAACTGGCAGAAGACACCGATGTCATCTCAGCCTTCCACCAGTTGCAGGATCTCCATCAGCAGTATCGTGAAATCGGTCCTGTAGCCAAAGAACTGAGAGAGGAAATCTGGGCTCGCTTCAAGGCAGCCAGCACCATCATCAACAAGAAGCATCAGCAGCACTTCGAGGACTTGAGAGCCAAGGAGGAAAAGAACCTTGCTGACAAGACCGCACTTTGCGAAAAGGTTGAGGCCATCAACCAGACAGAATACAAGCAGGCGTCTGACTGGGAGAATGCTACAAAGGAAGTGATTGAGTTACAGAACGAATGGAAGAAGATCGGTTTTGCTCCACAGAAAATGAACGTGAAGATCTTTGAGCGTTTCCGTATCGCCAACGATACTTTCTTCAGCAACAAGGCAGAATTCTTCAAGGGACTGAAGGAACAATATGCCAGCAATATCGCCAAGAAGCAGGAGCTCGTGGAAAAGGCTAAAGCTTTAGCCGACAGCACCGAGTGGAAGAAGACCGGCGACAAACTCATCTCACTGCAAAAGGAATGGAAGAAGACAGGTGTCGTACCTCGCAAGCAGGGCGACGTTCTGTGGAAAGAGTTCCTGACTGCCTGCAACAAGTTCTTCGATGCCCGCAACAAGCAGAATGCCGGTACACGCAGCGAGGAACATACCAACCTGGAGAAGAAGCGTGCCATCATCGCGCAACTCAAGGAACTCATCGAAAATGCAGGCGAAGGCTTCCAGAAGAAAGTTCAGGAGTTGACCGCACAATACAATGCCGTTGGTCATGTTCCTTTCAAGGAGAAAGACAAGCTGTACGAAGAATACCACAGCGTACTGAACAAGGTATACAAGGAGTTGCGCATCAGCAACGGCAAGCGTCATCTCAACAACTTCAAAAACAATCTGAAGAATGTTGCAGAGCAGGGCACTAATGCCTTGGACAACGAGCGTGGCAAGTTGTTGCGTCGCTACGACCAGCTGAGAAACGAGATTACTACCTATGAGAATAACCTCGGCTTCCTCAATGCAGCCAGCAAGAAGGGCAACAGCCTCGTAGAGGAAATGAACCGTAAGGTAGAAAAACTCAAGGCTGACCTCGAGATTATCAAGCAGAAGATCAAGGCTATTGATGCCGAGAACAAATAAAACAACAAAACCCAGGGCGCTTGCCCTGGGTTTTATTGTTTATCCAAGTTTCGCATGCAAGGATTATAAACAAAAAAGCATCTTCCATTTCTGAAAGATGCTAACCAGTTGGGATACCCGGACTCGAACCAGGAATGACAGGACCAGAATCTGTAGTGTTA
>ERZ1026852.113-NODE-113-length-56128-cov-12.831880_pt1 | contig 56128 bp, 43 predicted proteins | sample MGYA00380156_ERZ1026852 | MGnify/ENA primary metagenome ERZ1026852 (study PRJEB33269, sample SAMEA4719792) | human gut metagenome | biome: human-associated habitat; feature: organic feature; material: feces | place: Cameroon | collected 2013-10 ...
ATTTATGAGACTACCAACTTTTTTATAAACTATTTCTTATCCCGAACTGGGGTAAACAGTTGACAGTATACAGTATGATGCTTGACATGCTGTTTTTAATTCGACTTCATAAATTGTAAATAAAAAAGAATTGATAGATATGACGAAGGCATTATTCTTCGATATTGACGGAACATTGGTAAGTTTTAAAACGCATGCCATACCTGCTTCTACAATAGAAGCGCTGAAACGTGCTAAAGCCAATGGTGTGAAGATTTATATATCTACGGGTCGACCCTTTTTGTTTATTAACAACCTGGGGCAGATAGCATCGCTTATTGATGGCTATATGACCAACAATGGTGCCTATTGTTTTATTGGTAAACGTGACGTGTGCATACATCCTATTGCTAAAGACGATGTTCAACGTATCATAGATGTATGCCATGAGAAACAAATAGGCTGTGTGGTTGTAGGAAAAGATAAAATAGCGGTCATATATCCTGAGAAGATGAAATACATCATGCAAGATATGTTGCACGTTCCTTATGAGAAATTAATGTCGCCACTGAACGAGGTGATGCAAGACGATGTGTTACAGGTAACACCTTTCTTTACGCTTGAGCAAGAGGCCGAGGTGTTGCCGCATCTGCATAGTGTGGTGTCGGCACGTTGGTATCCCGACTTCACCGATATAACGGCAAGTGATGCCAATAAAGGTCAGGGACTTGTGGCTATGACCGAGGCAGATGGCATTGCCATTGCCGACACCATTGCTTTTGGAGATGGTGGCAACGATGTTACTATCTTGCGTCAGGCTGGCATTGGTGTAGCAATGGATAATGCTACCGATGACGTAAAAGCCAATGCTGACTATGTTACCACCTCAGTTGACGATGACGGCATAGCAAACGCTTTGCAGCACTTTGGCGTTATTTAATGCTTCTCTGTCCTTCTCAACACAGTTGTTGTTAGCGTGAAAAGGAACATAAAGAATTTGAACATTATTAGCATGAAAGAATTTGCATATTAAAAGAAAAACGCTAACTTTGCATGACATAGAACAAGTAAAAATAGAAAAATAACTAAAATATGGATATTACCCAACGATTTTTAAACTACACACAGTTTGACACACAATCGAGCGAAGACTCGCAGAGCGTGCCAAGCACACCGAAACAATTGGTCTTTGCCCAATATCTGAAGAAAGAATTGGAAGATGAAGGGCTCAGCGATGTAGAGATGGACGAAAACGGATACATCTATGCTACACTGAAGGCCAACACCAAGAAAAAAACTCCCACCATTGGCTTTATTTCACACTATGATACCTCGCCCGACTGTAGCGGCGCTAATATTCATCCCCGCATCGTGAAAAACTATGATGGTGGTGATATCGTGCTCTCAGAGGGCATCGTTTCTTCGCCCACCAAGTTTCCTGAGCTGAAGGCACATATAGGTGAAGACCTGATTGTGACCGACGGACACACGTTGCTGGGTGCCGACGATAAGGCTGGCATTGCCGAGATTGTGCAGGCCATGTGCTGGTTGCGCGACCACGACGAGGTAAAGCACGGCGACATTCGCGTGGCGTTCAATCCTGATGAAGAGATAGGTATGGGTGCCCACCACTTCGATGTGGCAAAGTTTGGTTGTGAATGGGCCTATACAATGGATGGTGGTGACCTGGGCGACCTTGAGTATGAAAACTTTAATGCCGCATCGGCCAAGATACATATAAAAGGTGTGAGTGTGCATCCTGGATATGCTAAAGGCAAGATGGTAAACGCCAACCGTCTGGCTACCGAGTTTGCGGCCATGCTGCCCGCTAACGAAACCCCCGAAACCACCGAAGGCTATGAGGGCTTCTATCATCTGTTGGGCATACAAAGCAACATTGAAAACGCAACCCTTTCGTACATCATTCGCGACCACGACCGCAATCGCTTTGAAGATCGTAAAGACTTTATCGAGAAATGTGTGAAAGAGATGAACGCTAAGTATGGCGATGGCACCGTTCATGCCGACGTAAAGGATCAGTATTATAACATGAAGGAGAAGATAAACCCCAATATGCATGTTATTGACATTGTGCTGAAGGCTATGCAAGAGTGTGGCGTTCCGCCAAAGGTAGAGCCCATTCGTGGTGGCACTGATGGTGCACAGCTGTCGTTCAAGGGTCTGCCTTGTCCTAACATCTTTGCGGGTGGTGTCAACTTCCATGGCCCGTACGAGTTTGTAAGCGTGCAGGTTATGGAGAAGGCTATGCAGGTGGTGACCAAGATTTGCGAAATCACGGCTCAATTCAACGATTAGTCTTTACAACGATTGATCTTTAAACGTTAGATCTTTCAACGAATAATACTCAACTAACAATATTTTAACTGTTCAGGAAGCCTACATGGCACCATGTTCGTTCACCCCTCATGCCCCCATCACTCTCATGCTGGTTCATGTTGGGCTTCCTGATGTATCCATTTATGGCTAAAAAGAATTTCCTCTATCCTGCCGATTGGGTGAAGCAGGAACCGTACCCCACTGTTAACAGTACCGATATCTATTATACGGGCATTGCAAACCGTGTTTATGATATACTGAAAGAAACAAAGTGTGATACATTCTTTACCAGTATCGACCAGTTGCGTGTTGTAACCATGTGCATTGCTGGCTATTTTGAGGATGTAATCTCACAGAATGGCATCTGGCAAAACTTTACATCGGCTTGCCTGAAAGAGTATGGCTCACGTTTGCCGTTCTTCGATTTAGATGAAAACTATTATCCCGACGAAATCAATAAAGAAGATATACAGTTCTTGTTGTGGCACAACCTTCAGGTGGCTCGTCGCACCGAACGCGTGATATATCCCCACAACCCTGTGCTGAAACTTACCGCCGAGTTTATCTATGAGATGCTGGAAGACGAGTATGAGACAGCGCCAGAGAACGATCGCCTGCACGACTTTATCTACCGTGAAACAGAGGCTGACGAGGCTTGCGGACATTATATGGCCGTGGCAACATGGTTCCACTATGACAGCTTCTTCAATATTGAGAACATCGACTCGTTCTTGACCTTGAAGAACAATTTCTTAGAGCAGCCACACAACGACCCCGAACAGGTGAAAGTGGTGGTATGGGGTATGTACACCACCATGGTGCTGAAGAACCGTCGCTCGTTCTTGGCTCTCACCACACCCGAGTGGTTGGCACGTTTGGCCAATGGCCATAAGCAGCTGGCAGCATGGAAAGATGTGAAGGTAAAGAAGGCCAGCTGCTACATGGTAGAGCAGGCCGATGCCGATAAGGTGGTGCTGAAAGACCTCATTGACAATAGTGTGGTAGAGATTACTCCCCAACATCTTGAAACTGATATGAAGAGTGTAGAAGCAGGCAAGACCACTATCATTTGCGAGTTTGTGAAGTTTGCGGGCAACTACTATCGCATTGGCACCATTGCTGTGAACGAGATGAGCGAAGGGGTAGAGCAGTATGTTGCTAACGAGAAAGCTAATCGCGATACCAGCAACCAGAAGGCGGCCTATAAAGCTTTTGTAAAGGCCAACGATGGACGCTATGTGCAGTTCTTTAAAGATAACGATGCTTGCGAACAGTTCTTGGCCGACAAGGTGGGCTACACCTTCAGTCAGGGCGTTACCTTGCCACAGTTTAAGAGCCATAAGGGATTGATGCTGATGGCGTCGCCCAAGTCGGGCATCACTTTGCAGCCTGGTGTGCTTGATTGTGTGAAGGCCGATGATAACCCCTTCTACAATCCAGAAACGGCATCGCGCAATGCTCTCAATGTTATTGCTCGCGCCAACGCCATTCCTTACGACGTGATGTGTCGTTTGCAAGATGATGGTATGTGGCCCGATACCAACTATACCATCAGCGATAATGCAGAAGAAGGCAAGCAGTTGGCGCAGAAGAACCTACGCTTCATTACCGACTACTATTATTGCTGCAATCGTAAGGCCGACTGCCCCACAGTAAAGGCCTAACAGAAGATACTTACCTTAAGCCGCGCTCTTCCTATATCTATATATAATATATATGTAGGACGAGGGCGGCTTTTTCATAATGTATAGAACGAAAAACAAACTCTTCAAAAAAAGAAACGAACGATATGTCAGAACTGCCCACTCTTATAAAAGACCTTGCCCTTATCTTGATTGTGGCCAGCGTGGTAACGCTGGTGTTCAAGAAACTGAAGCAACCCTTAGTGTTGGGCTATGTGGTGGCTGGTTTTTTAGTGTCGCCCCATATGCCATATACCATGTCGGTAATTGATAATACCGATATACGCACGTGGGCCGACATAGGCATCATGTTCCTTCTGTTTTCGTTGGGTCTCGACTTCTCGTTTAAAAAGATATTGAAGATGGGGGCGGCGCCCGTTATTGCCACGTGCACCATTATTTTCTGTATGATGATGGTGGGCATAATGGTGGGGCATGCCTTCAGTTGGAACCGTATGGACTGCATCTTCCTGGGAGGTATGTTGGCCATGAGTTCTACCACTATTATTTATAAGGCGCTCGACGATATGGGCCTTCGGCAGCAACAGTTTGCGGGCATAGTGATGAGTGTGCTTATTCTTGAAGACGTGCTGGCCATTGTCATGATGGTGATGCTGTCGGCTATAGCAGGAGGAAACAGTCCTGATGGTGGTCAGATGTTAGGTTCGGTGCTAAAGATAGCCTTCTTTCTTGTGCTGTGGTTTGTGGTGGGCATCTTCTTGGTGCCATTGTTTCTACGCTCTATGCGCAAGTTGATGAATGGCGAAACGTTGCTCATCGTTTCGTTGGGCCTGTGCTGCTTTATGGCAGTGCTGTCTACCAAGGTAGGCTTCAGTAGCGCCTTTGGTGCCTTTGTGATGGGGTCAATCTTGGCCGAGACCGTTGAGGCCGAACGCATCATTCGCCTTGTCGAACCCGTGAAGAACCTTTTTGGTGCCATCTTCTTCGTGTCGGTAGGCATGCTTGTCGATCTCAATATCATCGTTTCATATGCCTGGCCTATCATGGCCTTGGTGCTAACCATCTTGTTGGGCCAAGCAGTGTTTGGCACCTTTGGCTTCTTGATTAGTGGCCAAAGCCTAAAGTCGGCCATGCGTTGTGGTTTCTCAATGGCTCAGATAGGCGAGTTTTCATTCATCATAGCATCATTAGGCTTATCGTTGGGCGTTATAGGTAAGTTTCTTTATCCAGTAGTGGTGGCCGTTTCAGTTATCACCACCTTTCTCACCCCTTATATGATACGCCTCTCGGTGCCATGCTATAACCTTCTCGAGCACCGTATGCCCAAGTCGTGGGTGCGTGCTTTGAACAATATTGCACTGAGCCATCCAGGGCATAGCAAGCACGGCAACTGGCGCATATTGCTTCGTCAGATGGTCGTCAACACCTTTATATATAGCATCCTGTCGTCGGCCGTTATTGCCCTTATGTTTATGTTCTTCTTGCCCTTTGTGCGCCACCTCATGCCTGGTATGCACTGGTGGGCCAATGGTATATGTGGCGCCCTCACCATCTTGTTCATTGCTCCTTTCCTCAGAGCTATGGTGATGAAGAAGAACCACAGCGAAGAGTTTAAGGCGCTTTGGAGCGATAGCCGCTCTAATCATCTTCCCCTCTTGTTCACCATCTTGGTGCGTATGGTAGTGGCCGCACTGTTCATCTTCTATATATGCAACTATCTTACGCGCTTTACCAATGCCCTCATTATCAGCATAGCAGTGGCTTTGCTGATGGTTATGATTATGTCGCGCCGCCTTAAACGTAACAGCATACGTCTTGAACGTTTATTTATTTTGAACCTTCGTTCGCGCGACATCGAGGCACAGGTGCTGGGCCGACGCAAACCATTGTATGAGGGCCATTTGCTTGACCGCAATATACACATAGGCGAGTTTGACGTGCCCGACGACTCGTTATGGAGCGGACACACGCTCAGCCAACTTCAGTTTCGCAACAAGTTTGGTGTGATGGTGAGCAGCATCCTTCGTGGCCGTCATCGCATCAACATTCCGAATGGTGAAGACGAAATCTTTCCTGGCGACCGCATACAGGCCATTGGCAACGACGAGCAGTTGGCAGTCTTTGGCCAGGCCATAGGTCAGACCGTGATGGCCGATGATCCCGATATTGAGAAGCGAGAGATGAAGCTGCGCCAGATGGTGATTGATGGAAAGAGTCCCTTCGTAGGTAAGACCTTGTGCGAGAGTGGCATACGCGACCAATACAATTGTATGGTTGTGGGCTTAGAAGAAGGAGAGGAAAACCTCTCGGTTATCGACCCCTCGCGCCAGTTTGCCAAAGGCGACATCTTATGGATTGTGGGCGAGGAGAGCGACCTCGATAAATTGATTGAATAGTGAACCCGAGCATGAAAGCATTGCAACATAACGAAACCCCATGTGGCTTAGGCCCCACACACAGTGAAGAAACACGCACCCCATGCCCCTCAAGATGGCTTGGGGCAATGGCGCTGTTGATGTCGTTGTTTACGATGTCTCTCTTTTCGTGTGCGCCTGATGGCGATTTAGACATTGGTCAAGGCATAATGCCCCAGGTTATGGGGTATGTGTCGAAGTTGCCCCCTGTGAAAAAGCCCGTAGTATCGAAGCCTCTTCCCATTGACAGCATACACGGCACGCTGACCGATGTTGAGGGGCATCCTGTGCCTGGCGTGGTGGTAAGCGATGGTGTCAGTTGCGTGGTTACCGACATGAACGGTTGTTACCGCATGCGCCGCGACAGCCATGCCCACTTTGTGTTTTATACAGTGCCCTCTTGGTGCCAGGTGCCTACCCATAGCGCCACCGACCGTACGGCCTACTTCTATCAGCCCCTTGTAAAGCGTCGCCGTCAATACAACTTTACGCTTACGCGTTTGCCTAATGGTAAAGAAAATGTCTATACCATGATAGTGATAGGCGACCCTCAGGTTACCAATGCCATAAACCCCTTCTATACCAGCCCCGATGATAACCCTGTAGCGCAAACCGACATAGAACGTTTCACGCACGAGACGATGGTCGACATACGTCAAACCATCACCCAATTGCCTGTCCACATGCCTGTATATGGATTGAGCATGGGCGACGATGTGCAATATTACGGTGGCTATAACGATAGCCTTCAGGCGCAGATACGTGCAGCTTTAGGCTCGTCAGATATGCGTTTGTTTTCGGTCATTGGCAATCATGACCAAGATGGCAACGCCCTCTTTCGCCGTAAGTGGGAGGAGAGCTGGGGCCCCACCGACTATTCGTTCGACCGTGGCAACGAGCATTATGTGTGTTTGAACAATGTACAGTTTACGCACAAGCAATCTTACTATTCGCCAGGCGAACTCACTGACCGCCAAATGCGATGGCTGCGCCAAGACCTTGCCCTCACACCCAAGGATAAAAGGGTGGTGTTATGTTATCATGTGCCTTTCACCTTTGGTTGTTCGCCCTCTAAAAAGGCGCGCCCAGTGCCCTTTGCTGCTGAAGAGGGGCATTATACGTCGGGCCGATTGAGCGAACTGCTGCGTCTGCTGAACACTTTTAGTGGGTATGAACTGTTTTGCGGCCATACCCATTTTGCCATTAATCATGAAACCGACCTCGACGGCCAACATCTTATTGAGCACTGTCATGCAGCGGCATGTGGCAATATATGGCAGTCGAATATCAACCTGTGTGGCACGCCTAATGGCTATTATGTTTATACGTTTGGCGAACATGGCATAGCCAACTGCCACTACAAGGGCACCTTTTGGAAAGCGCACCAGCAGATGACGCTTTTCAGAGTAGATACCGACTTTAATGGCGAGAGCTATGCCAACGACTGGAACCTGCCGCGCCATGAAAATATGATTATGGCCAATGTGTTTAATGCCGACTCGCGTTGGTCGGTTACAGTGGTCGAGAATGGTTTTGAATATCCCATGCACCACATTAGCAGTAGGGGGCAAGATGCTTTTGCTGCGGGCTATCATCACAAATATATAAAAGCCATGCCCTTCCGCTTTGTCAGCAAGGCCAATGCCTATTTGCTGATGAACCACCTCTACTATTATAAACCTATCGACCCACATGCCAACCTTATGGTGCGCGCCCGCGACCCTTACGGCAATGTGTATGAGGCCGATACCACGGCTATTATTCGCGAGCCGTTTAAAAACTTTGCACACTATTATAAGTGAAAAGTGAAAAATGAAAAATGAAAAGTGAAAAGTGAAAAATGAAAAATGAAGAGTGAAAAGTGAAGAGTGAAGCAAGCCGAGTGAACAATCTGATAGGGTTGCTCTAATCACTTTTATTGTGTTCTAAAATGTGATGTATGGCGAGCAAAATGTAAGTGTTGCTTAGAGTAATGTTACTTTTTGTAAAATAATTATGTTTATTGCTTGCAGAACAATATTTTATTTGTATCTTTGTAACCAGCAATAGGCAGCTACGTGTGATACATATACCTACCATGTGGTTGCCTATATAAATGAACAAGACATAAACAAACAAGCATGAGCAAACTGATAAAGCCAACTGGTTATAAAGCATTACTCGATACGAAACAAACCGAGCAAGCCATAAAACAGATAAAAGATTTTTTCCAAGAGAACCTCTCTACCGAGCTGCGTCTGAGCCGTGTTACGGCTCCGCTATTTGTGTTGCAAGGATTGGGCATTAACGACGACTTGAATGGAGTGGAGCGCCCTGTTACATTCCCCATTAAAGATTTAGGCGATGCTAAGGCCGAGGTGGTACACTCGTTGGCAAAATGGAAACGCCTCACCTTGGCCGAGTATCATATTGAGCCTGGCTATGGCATTTATACTGATATGAACGCCATTCGTGCTGATGAAGAGCTCGATAACCTTCACTCGTTGTATGTTGACCAGTGGGACTGGGAGGCCGTTATTACCCAAGAAGAGCGCACTTTGTCTTATTTAAAAAATGTGGTAGAACGCATCTATGCTGCCATCTTGCGCACCGAGTATCTCACCTGCGAAACCTATAAAGAGATAAAGCCCTTCTTGCCCCGCAAAATACATTTTATACATAGCGAAGAGCTGTTGCAGATGTATCCCAACCTCTCGCCCAAGGAGCGCGAAGATGCCATTTGTAAAAAGTATGGTGCAGTGTTTATCATAGGCATAGGCGGAAAACTGAGCGATGGCAAGAAGCACGATGGCCGTGCCCCCGATTACGACGACTGGTCGACCGTGGCCGAAGACGGTCGTGCGGGTTTAAATGGCGATATTCTTATATGGTATCCTGTGCTTGAGCGTTCGTTTGAACTTTCGTCAATGGGTATTCGTGTTGACCAAGAGGCCCTGTTGCGACAGTTGAAGCTTGAAGGCAAGGAAGACCGCAAGCAATTGTTCTTCCATCGCCAGTTGCTCGACGGACGTTTGCCGCTCAGCATTGGTGGCGGTATAGGTCAGAGTAGGCTTTGTATGGTGATGTTGCACAAGGCTCATATTGGCGAGATACAGGCCAGCATTTGGCCCGACGATATGCGTACCGAGTGTGCCCAGCTGGGTATGCCCCTTATTTAAGTGTTGCAAACATTTAATGTTAAAAGCAACCCCTCTCAATGTAAACAGAGAAGGGTTGCTTTTTTGTTTATGTGTGTGGCGTGAGGGTTACGCCATTTCAAGTTTCAGCAAGTTGGTAAGCATGGCCACGGCCTCATTCTCTTTCTGCATCTTATCCAGAATTTCGCGAGGCGAGAGGATGCGGGTGCGCTCTTCTTGTCGTGCCAATCGGGTGCTGATGTTGATATGGCCGTTGTGCAGCGTAGCGGCCAGCGAAGCCCTGATACGCCCCTTGATGCCTTCAATCTCGTCGAGCAACAGTTTGTTGTCTACCAGCACCTCAATGTTAGGCAGAGTGGTAATTTTCACTTGCACGTTCTTCATGCGTTGCGCCAAGGCCGTCATTTCCTTATTCAGCAAGATGCGGTTACACATGGTGAGCCATTGAAGCTGCAGGTCGTCGTCGTTGAAGTTGGCGTTTTCGTCCTTATTCTTTATCTCCACCTCGGCGGCATTGTTCACCTTTTCGTCTTTTTCTTGTTGCTTAAGGCTGGCAAAAGTCATACCCAAGCCCTTTAGTTTAAGAGGCTTAGCCGTGCTGGCAGCCGATGTTGCAGCCGATGCCGATGCCGTTGTACCCACTGTTGCTGTGGGTTGAACCGAAGCCGTTGGGGCCGTTGTTGCCGAAGGTGTGGGCACATCGTTAGCTGGCGTGGGCACCTTCTTCTCACGTAACAGCGGTTTTGCTCCCGGGGCTACCTGTGCTGCCGATGTTGTGGGAGCTGCAATGATGTATTTGAACAGGCATTTTAAACGTTTAGGGCCACGCCCCGCGCTGGTGTCGTCGTCGGGTTGTGTCAGCTGCGCCATCTCTATCAGCGTCAGCTCTACCAGCAGCCGTTTGTTGTTACTCTGTCGGTAGTCGAGGTCGCAGCGATTTAATATTTTCAATGCCCTATACAAAAAGTTGGTGGGGCATTTAGAGGCCTGTTGTTTATATTTTTCTATTTGCTGCTGACTGGTTTCCAGCAATGTCAGTGTTGATGGGTCTTTAGCCATCATCACATTGCGCAGGTGCGATGCCAATCCTGTAATCACGTTGCCCGCATCAAAGCCACGATTGATGATGCCGTTCAGTGTCATCATCAGTTCAGTAACCTTGTTTTGTAGCGCCATGTCTACCATCTTAAAGTAGTTGTCGGCATCAAGCTCGTTTAGGTCTTCTATCACCTTGGCATAGGTAATGTTTCCCTGACAGAAGCTGGCGGCCTGGTCGAAGATAGAGAGAGCGTCGCGCATACCACCATCGGCCTTTTCGGCTATCAGTGTCAGTGCTTCTTCTTCATAGCTGATGCCTTCTTTCTCGGCCACCATCTTTAGGTGGTTCACCGTGCTGGGCACGTTCATGCGCTCAAAGTCGTATATCTGACAGCGTGATAAGATGGTGGGCAGAATTTTATGTTTCTCGGTAGTGGCCAAGATGAACACTACGTATGAGGGTGGTTCTTCCAGTGTTTTCAAGAAGGCGTTGAAAGCCTGTTGCGACAACATGTGCACCTCGTCGATGATAAACACCTTATATTTGCCTACCTGTGGCGGTATGCGTGTTTGTTCCATCAAGCTCTTGATGCTCTCTACCGAGTTGTTACTGGCGGCATCGAGCTCAAAGATATTGAACGAGCGCTGTTCGTTAAAAGCCTTACAACTTTCACATTCGTTGCAAGCTTCGCCATCGGCTGTGGGGTGCATACAGTTTATAGCTTTGGCAAAGATGCGTGCGCAGGTAGTCTTTCCCACACCACGTGGTCCGCAGAACAGGTAGGCGTGTGCCAGCTTTCCACTGCTCACTGCGTTCTTCAGCGTTGTGGTCAGTGCCTGCTGTCCCACCACCGTGTCGAAGCTCATGGGGCGGTATTTTCGGGCTGATACAATATATTCTTCCATATTTTCAGGTTTATACTGCAAAGATAGTGCAAATCGAAGACAATACAAAATAAGCTTGCTTATTTTTATTGTTGAGATGCCGCCTCGCCCTCACACGGCTCTTTGTTGTTTTTGTATATATATGCAAAATCAGACTAAAAATGAATATTTATGCGTTTCTGCGTTTTTACATTCGTTTACACAGTATTTGTTAAGAAACTTACGGTTTATAAGCATTTTGGCTTGTTTGCTTACAGTTTTCAAAGTTGATACTTCTCATTTGAGAAAGCATGGGTTTCAGGTCCTAAAAGCATGGGTTTTACCCCCTGAAACCCTTGGTTTCACAGCCTGAAACCCATGCTTTCAGACCGTAATTTGCTGCCTTTTGCAACACACCCCCAATACTGTATATTTATGCAGTTTTGGTAGCTATGTGTGAAATGCCAGTAAAGGTGACATTATGCGTTCTCTATTCACTAAAATATTTTAATTATATGTAAGTATTGTGCAAGTGTACGATTTTTTTTCCTATCTTTGCATTTATGCTTGCACATGTGTGCGGCATACACCTTATTATATATTATGACAATGACAACCCGGCGCATAAGCATCATCTTCAATTTCCTGGGCCATTACAAATATCTTATTGTGGTGGTGTTGGGGTGCATCATGGTGGGCTTTGTCGACGATAATAGCATGTTGCGTCGCCTACAACTGCAGATGCAAATAGCCGATTTGCAGGAGGAGATAGAAAAGTATCGCAGCATGAACGATGCCGACACTAAGCAGTTGCGCGACCTTCAGCGCGACTCGCGTGCCGTAGAGAAAATTGCTCGCGAGCGCTATTTCATGAAGGCCGATGATGAAGATATATTTGTGCTGAGTGATGATTTATTACCTGAAACTGAAACAGAAAAATGAAACAGTTAAATAAAGTACAGAGCACCCTGTTTCTTATTGGCGGTATGCTGATGGTGATAGGGGCTGGCAGTTATGTGTTTATGTGGCACCAGCGTGTAGTGTGCTGGGTGTTTATGTTAGGCGCCTGCTTGTTTGCTGCTATGCAGATGAGCCAAACCTACGAGGGGCGTAGCCTTACCATCAAGCGTTTGAAACGCATCATGTCGGTGGCCGATATGTTTTTTGTGTTGTCAGGCTTATTGATGGTTGACAATGCCAACGCGCTGTTGTTACCTTATTTCCATTCATACACCCGTTATCTTGAGTTGGTGTATAACAAGTGGGTATTGCTGTTGTTGGTGGCCGCTGTGCTTGAGATATACACCATGCACCGTTTGGGCAGCGAGTTGCGCAAGGAAGAGAATAGCACCCCCGCCGCGCAATAATCAAAAAAAATACTAAAACCACGCTTCGATATTATAAATAGGATAAAAAAAGTTTCATTGTTCAAGATTACATATTACCTTTGACGATGACGAAACATTATTTGATGGCTATGAATAAAATTTTCTACGCAATACTTTCTGTGCTCGTGTTGACATCTTGTGCCAATTCGTATAATATTACAGGCTCGTCAAACGTGTCAACACTTGATGGACGTATGCTCTATCTGAAGATACTTAAAAATAACGACTTTAAGGCACTCGACTCGTGCGAGGTGGTGCATGGTCAGTTCCAGTTCTCAGGTGGTTTCGACTCGGTAAGCATGGCAAACATCTTTATGGACGAAGAGAGCGTGCTGCCCTTGGTGCTTGAAAGTGGCGACATCAATATCAAAATTAATAATACGCAGCAAACTGTTAGTGGCACTCCGCTGAACGACGAACTGTTTAAGTTCTTCAACAAATATAACCAACTGAAGAACCAAGAGGCCGAACTGGTGCACACTCACGACCGCGCTATCATGAATGGTAGCAATATGGATGTGGTGAACGCTCGACTCAGTGCACAGGCCGAGAAGCTGAGCAAGCAAGAAGACGACCTTATAACAGGCTTTATCACCGACAACTTTGATAACGTGCTTGGCCCAGGCGTGTTCTTCATGGTTACCATTAGCAACCAGTATCCCGAGCTCACCCCTTGGATAGAGGACATTATGAGCAAGGCTACCGACAAGTTTAAAAACGACCCTTACGTAAAAGATTATTATAAAAAGGCTCAGGAAAACCAGGCCATCATGAATGGTATGCACGATGCTACTGATGCTACAGCAGCTCCAGCACCGTCGGCCGATGTGGCCCCTAACGGCCCAGCGCCCGCGCCAGCCCCCACTCCTAACGAGTTGGCTCAGCCCGCGCAACCCGCTCAGCCATAACCTCCTGAACCAAACATATTTCGCTATTATGCGCACAATCATAAAAAATGGAAACATCGTAAACGAGGGGCGTATAGTAAAGGCCGACATCATTATCGAAAACGAGATGGTGCAGCAAATCGTCCCCTCCGACGAAGCATCCCGTGACACCCACTTTGATGTAGAAGTGGATGCCACGGGTTGTTTCGTATTGCCGGGCATCATTGATGACCATGTACATTTTCGCGACCCAGGGCTTACAGCTAAAGCCGATATCGTTAGCGAGAGTAGGGCGGCAGCCTATGGTGGTGTGACGTCATATTTTGATATGCCCAACACAAAACCGCAAACCACCACCCTTGACGCATTGCATGAGAAACAGCAGTTGGGACGCGAAAAAAGTAGCGTAAACTACGCCTTCTTCATGGGTGCCACCAACGATAATATTGATGCCTTACAGCAAGTCGATCCCCACACCGTGCCAGGCATTAAGCTGTTTATGGGTGCCAGCACAGGCAATATGCTCGTCGATCAAGAGGCTGCCTTACGTCGCATCTTCAGCGAGATAAAGTTGCCCGTGATGACACATTGCGAAGACAGCAATATCATCAACCACAACATGGCAGAGGCCAAACAGCGTTGGGGCGACGACCCCGATGTTTCGCATCATGCCTGGATACGCAATGCCGAGGCTTGCTATGCCTCTACCTCGCTGGCTGTTGACCTTGCTCGCCAGTATGGCACACGTTTGCATGTGGCACACGTCACCACAGCGCGCGAGCTCGACCTCTTTGGCCACGACCGTAACATTACGGCCGAGGCTGTCATTGCACACCTCATGTTCACCGATGCCGACTATGCTACCCTGGGCACACGTATAAAATGCAATCCAGCAGTGAAAACCCTGGCCGACCGCGATGCCTTACGTGCCGCGCTTACCGATGGGCGTATCACAACCATTGGCACCGACCATGCTCCACATCAGCTTGCCGACAAACAGGGGGGCTGTGCAAAGGCGGCTTCGGGCATGCCTATGATACAGTTCTCGTTGGTGTCGATGCTCGAATTGGTTGATTGTGGCGTGCTCACGTTGCCCCGATTGGTAGAGCTAATGTGCCATAACCCCGCCCAGATGTTTGGTATGCGTGGCCGTGGATATATATGTGCTGGCTATCAGGCCGACCTTGTGGTAGTGCGCCCCAACGCCCCGTGGACGGTAACCCCAGCCGACATACAAAGCAAGTGTGGATGGAGCCCTATGGAGGGGCACACCTTCAACTGGCGCGTATGCCAAACCTTGTGCAACGGACATGTGGTGTATGATAACGGTAGGTTTGACGATCAGTATCGCGGTCAGCAAATACAATTCAGATAATTATGCTACATACCTTCAATTATACTTTGCTTGAGGTAGCACCCTACATCAATTGGGTTTACTTCTTTCATGCCTGGGGCCTATCGGGCAAACCGCAACAGGAAAAAGATAAGCTTCAGGCCGAGGCCGAGCTAATGCTGAAGGATATGGATCAGCAGTTTCACACCCATGCCATCGTGGGGCTGTTTGATGCTAATGCTGATGGCGACGATATTATTATTGATGGGCAACGCTTACCCATGCTTCGGCAGCAGAAACCCTCGGCACCTGGACAGCCCAACCTGTGTCTTGCCGATTTTATACGTCCTATAGAACAGGGCATACCCGACCGCATTGGTGTGTTTGCCGCCACCGTTGATCGCTCAATGGAGATGCTGTTTGCCGATGATGCCTACCATCGAATGATGGCGCAGACACTGGCCGACCGCTTGGCTGAGGCCACCATTGAGAAGGTGCATGCCGAGGTGCGACGCACACTGTGGGGATATGCCCCCCACGAACAGCTTAGCATACAAGAAATGCTGGTTGAGCATTTTCAGGGCATCCGCCCCGCCGTGGGCTATCCCTCAATGCCCGACACCAGCATGAACTTTCTGCTCGACCACCTGTTGCATTTTGCCTCTATTGGCATACGCCTCACTTCTTCGGGAGCCATGATGCCTCATGCATCGGTGTCGGGGCTAATGTTTGCGCACCCACAGGCCCATTATTTCGACTTAGGAAAAATTGACGACAGCCAGTTGGCCGACTATGCACGGCGCCGCGGCGTTCCTGTGAATGTTATGCGGCGTTTTCTGGTGGGTTGTTTACAATAATATTTAAGAACAATATTTACATAGTGATAGCACGTATATCCATCCTTCTGTTTCTGCTCATCCTTGTGCCCGATGTGTATCTCTATCGCCGATATGTGGTACGTCGCACAACGCTACACCCTTTGTGGCGATGGCTGTGGTGGATACCAGCCACTATGCTTACGCTCTATACGGTGGTGTTGTGCTGCTTGCCAGGCTTTGCACCCACACAAACGGTGTGGCTCAATGCTTATCTGCTTATGCTGGCGTTGCTGGGTTTTCCAAAGGTGGTGCTGGCATTGTGCATGGCCATAGGTAAACTGTTGAAACAGTTGCTGCTCACCCGTCACAATTATGGCGTGGCCGTGGGCACCCTCTTGGCCTCTTTGGTTCCGGTAGGTGTGCTGTATGGCGCCTTTTGGGGCGTGCGACAGTTGCAGGTGAGGTATGTCGACCTTGCGTTCGACGACCTGCCAGCCGCGTTTGAGGGTTACCGCTTGGTTCATATCACCGACCTACATTCGGGCACCCTTCCGCCCGACTTGTTGCAACGTGCTGTTGATAGCATCAACGCCCAGCACCCTGATGCAGTAATGATAACGGGCGATGTGCAAAACCTTCTGCCCACCGAGATAACGCCACTTATGCCACAGTATAGGCGCATACAGGCTCGCCATGGCGTGTTTGCTGTGTTAGGCAATCACGATTATGGCACGTATGTGCATACCTCTGAACAGGAGCAACATCGAAACGAGGCCGCTACGATAGAGGCTGAACGGCAGTGTGGATGGAAGGTGCTATTGAACCAACATGTGGTGCTGCGCCAGGGTACCGACTCGATAGTGGTGGCTGGAACCGAGAACGAGGGCCGACCGCCATTTCCTGCTAAGGCCAACTGGCAAGGTGCGCTCAGCGGGGTGGGGAAAAGTGCCTTCGTCATCATGTTGCAACACGACCCTTGGGCGTGGGAACATAGCATCTTACCCAAGACACAGGCACAGCTCACCCTTAGTGGCCATACGCATGGAGGGCAGGTTAGCATCTTTGGTTGGCGCTTTACGCAAATCAATAACCGTGAAGATTGCGGACTCTACCGCCAGCAGCAGCGTGCGCTGTATGTGTCGTCGGGGCTGGGTGGCTTCTTGCCGTTCCGTTTAGGTGTTGTGCCTGAAATTGTGGTTATCACCTTGCATCGCTCGGCATGAAGCCTGTAAGTAATAAGTAATCAGGTTGCTACAAATATACATATACATAGGTATAAAAACCGGTAATACGAATTAACAAAGTAAATAATAAGAGCAATGAAATATCTTTATCGCATTTATCAGCTTTTTATCGCCTTGCCTATCATAGCGCTCGGCACTTTAATCACCGCGCTGACGGTAACCATAGGATGCACCTTGGGTAACGGACACTTCTGGGGCTATTATCCTGGCAAACTGTGGGCCCAACTTATTATACGTGTGTTGTTTCTGCCTGTAAAGGTGGAGGGACGCGAAAATCTTGTACCAGGACGCTCGTATGTTTTTGTTGCTAACCATCAAGGTGCCTTCGACATCTTCCTCATCTATGGCTTCTTGAACCGCAACTTCAAGTGGATGATGAAACGACAGCTGCGCGATATACCTCTGGTGGGAAAGGCTTGCGAGGCGTCGCACCAAATATTTGTTGATAAGCGCGGACCAGCTCGCATACGCGAAACCTATGACAAGGCTCGTAAAACCCTTAGTGGTGGCATGTCGCTGGTGGTGTTTCCTGAGGGAGCACGCTCGTTTACGGGGCACATGGGCGTGTTTAAGCGTGGCGCCTTCATGCTGGCCGACGACTTGCAGCTCGACGTGGTGCCCATCACCATCAACGGCTCGTTCAACGTGATGCCTCGTATGCGCGATATGAAGTGGGTTACATGGCATCCGCTACGTCTCACCATTCACAAGCCTATCGCTCCGCAAGGTAAGGGCAACGATAACATCAAGGCTATTGAGAAAGAAAGTTACGATGTGGTGATGAGCGGATTGGTTGACGAGTATAAGGGCTTTGTTGAAAACCCTGACCAATAATGCTTTACCTGTACCCCAAAGATATAAAAAGAATATAAACGTTTATTTTACTATAAAGAAAGAATGAATTCATTGAAAAAGTATTGGCCTGATGTGGTGGCGGTGGCCTTGTTCGTCGTCATCGCCTTTGCCTATTTTTTGCCTGCCGACCTTGAAGGCCGCATCCTGTATCAGCATGATGCCTCGGCCGGACGTGCTGCCGCCTTGGAACAACAAGAGTATTATGACCAAACGGGCGACCTGACACGCTGGAGCAGTGTGTCGTTCAGCGGTATGCCTACCTATCAGGTGGCACCTTCATATAAAAGTACGGATGCGCTGATACAGGTGATGAAGGCTTATCACTTGTGGCTGCCCGACTATGTGTGGTATCTTTTTGCCTATCTCTTGGGCTTCTATATTTTGCTGCGTGCCTTCGACTTCCGTCAACGCTTAGCGGCTTTAGGTGCTGTGATATGGGCTTTTTCAAGTTATTTCCTTATTATTATTGCCGCCGGACATATCTGGAAGGTAATGGCGCTGGCCTATCTGCCACCTATGATAGCGGGCGTGGTGCTGGCTTTCAGGGGCAAATATCTGTGGGGCTTCTTGCTAACAGCCTTGTTCTCGGCCTTTGAGGTGAAGGCAAACCATGTGCAGATGACCTATTATTATCTGTTCATCATCTTCTTTATGGTGGTGGCTTGGTTTGTTCAAGCCATTCGTGAGAAGCGCATGGCACAGTTTGCCAAAGCCTTTGGCGTGTGTGTGGCTGGTGCTGCCATTGGTATCTGCATCAACCTGAGCAACCTGTATCATACCTGGCAGTATGGCAAGGAGTCGATGCGCGGAAAGAGCGAGCTGGTAAAGAAGAATACAGCCAACCAAACAAGCAGTGGTCTTGACCGCGACTATATCACGCAGTGGAGCTACGGCATTGACGAAACATGGACACTGCTGGTGCCCAACGCTAAGGGTGGTGCATCGGTGCCACTGGCATCGAGCGCTAAAGCTATGGAGAAAGCAAATCCCGAATATGTACAGATATATCAGCAGCTGGGCCAGTATTGGGGCAACCAGCCCATGACCAGTGGCCCTGTGTATGTGGGCGCCTTTGTGCTGATGCTATTCTTCCTTTCGCTGTTCATTGTGCGCACACCGCTTAAATGGGCGCTGTGGGGCGTAACAATCTTATCTATATTGCTGTCGTGGGGCCGCAACTTTATGTGGCTTACCAACATCTTTATCGATTATGTGCCGCTGTATGCTAAGTTCCGCACGGTGGCATCAATCCTTGTCATTGCCGAATTTACTATTCCGCTCTTGGCAATGCTGGCATTGAAAGAACTGCTTACGCGCCCCGAGGTGCTTGACGAAGTAGAGAATAAACGTGATAAGATTATCAACTTCTTCTTGTTCTCGCCTCTCTCATTCTTTGTGCGCAAAAAGCGCGACTATATCTGGGTGAGCTTCTTTATGACAGCGGGCATCGCTGCGCTCTTTGCATTGATGCCTGGCGTGTTCTTTACCGACTTTATCTCGGTAAGCGAGATGCAAGCCTTGAAGACGCTTCCTGCTGAATATTTCGGACCCATTGTGGCCAACCTTACCGAGATGCGTAAGGCTGTGTTTGCGGCCGACTGCTGGCGCTCGGTGTTTATCATCGTTGTGGGCACCGCCTTGCTGGTGCTGTGGATGAAGAAGAAACTGCAAGCTGGATACATGGTGATGTGTATGTTGGTGCTCTGCCTCGTTGACCTGTGGCAGGTAGACAAACGTTATCTGAACGATGCTATGTTTGTAGAGAAGAGTGTGCGCGATAATCCGCCCGCAATGACTGCTACTGATAAGCAAATATTGCAAGACCGTTCGCTCAACTATCGTGTGCTGAACCTCGCGTCAAACACCTTTAATGAGAACGAAACCTCTTACTACCACAAGAGCATTGGCGGTTATCATGCTGCTAAACTGCGTCGTTATCAAGAGCTGATTGATGCCTATATCTCGCCCGAAATGCAACGCATTTATGGCGCTGTTGCTCAGGCTCAAGGCGATATGACGAAGGTGGCGGGCGACTCTATCTTCCCCGTGCTTAATATGCTCAACGCCAAATACTTTATCCTTCCGCTGCAAGGTGGACAAACCGTGCCTATGCTCAATCCCTATGCTTATGGCAATGCTTGGTTTGTAAACCAGATCAACTATGTTGATAACGCCAACGATGAGCTGGGAGCACTGGGCAAGATGAACCTTCGCCATGAGGCTGTGGCCGATGCTAAGTTTAAAGAAAAACTGGGAAATGCACTGCCACAAGACGACCTCTCGGTGGTGAAACTGACAAAGTATGAGCCTAACGAACTTACCTACGATATACATTCAAGCAAGGGTGGCATCGTGGTGTTCTCTGAAATTTACTATCCTGGCTGGACGGCTACGGTTGATGGTATGCCCGTTGAGGTGGGACGTGTCGACTATGTGCTGCGTGCTATCAACGTGAAGGCTGGTCAGCATAAGGTGGTGCTTACCTTCAAACCGCAGAGTGTGCGCGATACTGAGACGGTGGCTTACATAGCCTTTACGCTCTTAATTATTGCCGTGCTCGGTGGTGTGTACTATGAGGAGCGCAAGAAGCGCTTGGCTGCTAAAGCTAAATCAGAAGCTTTGGCCGAAGTAAAAGTTGACGACGAAAAGATGGTTAAGTAAAACTCTTTTTTCTTACATGCAATTTTTTCTTACATGCAATTTAGAACAATTGTAGATATACCGAGACCCACGTTCAGCATCGCCCCTTGCGAGGAGATGCTGTTCGTGGGCTCTTGCTTTGCCGACAACATAGGTCGTAGGTTTAGCAGTGAGATGTTTCGCGCCACCGTAAACCCCTATGGCGTGATGTATAATCCTGCCAGCATCTTGCATACGGTGCAGCGCACCACTGTGGCCCCACGGGTGGCAGTATTTACGCTGGGCACTAACCATGTGTATATTTTAAAAGAAACGGGCGAGATAGTAGATAACTGCCAGAAGCGCCCACAACGTTTGTTTGAAGAACGCGAACTGTCGGTTGACGAGTGTGCCGACTATCTGCGGCAGGCTATCAGTGTCTTGCGTCAGCGTCGTCATGATGTGCAAATCATTATCACCGTTAGCCCTATACGTTATGCTAAGTATGGTTATCATGGCAGTCAGCTTTCAAAGGCTACTTTGATGCTTGCCGCTGATAAGCTTTGCCGAGAATTTGCTCTTGCGTCTCAGCCTCAATTTCAGGGAAAGGCTTCTGTTGCTGAGCAGAGTGGGGTAGGGGTGACTTATTTCCCCGCTTACGAGATTGTGAACGACGAGCTGCGCGACTACCGTTTCTATGCCGACGATATGTTGCACCCCTCTGCCGTAGCTGTAGAATATATTTGGCAACGGATGGTCGACACGTTCTTCTCTGATGAGGCCAAAGCCTTTATGAAGGCGTGGGCACCTATCAAGCGCGGCCTCGCGCATCGTCCTCTCAACCCCGATAGCGCTGAATATAAAGCTTTTCACGCCAAGCTGATGGCCGACGCCGAAGCGCTGAAACGCCGCTATCCTGATATGCCGTTTTGATAGTGTGTTTCATGTCGTTTAAGGTAAAACGTTTAATATACATTGCTCAGTAATGTTAAGTGTTTTAAAAAGACTGATGTAAATGAAGGGCATTGTATATTTTTTTCATATCTTTGCAATAAGAAAGGAATCTAACAACAATCATATATAAAATAACATTATGGCTAAAACACCAGAGTTCAAGTATGCTCCTATGTTCCAGTTGGGCAAGGACAATACCGAATATCGCTTGCTTACAAAAGAAGGCGTAAGCACAGCCGAGTTTGAGGGTAAGACAATCCTGAAGGTTTCGAAAGAGGCGCTGACACTGCTTGCACAGCAGGCATTCCACGATGTAGAGTTTATGCTGCGTCGTGAGCACAACGAGCAGGTGGCTAAAATATTGACCGACCCTGAGGCTTCAGAGAACGACAAGTATGTGGCTCTGCAGTTCCTCCGCAATGCTGAGACAGCTGCCAAGGGCATCTTGCCTTTCTGCCAGGATACAGGTACCGCCATTATTCACGGCGAGAAGGGACAGCGCGTATGGACTGACTTTGAGGATGAAGAGGCTCTCTCACTGGGCGTTTATAACACCTTTACACAAGACAATCTGCGTTACTCACAGAACGCTCCTCTCAATATGTACGACGAGGTGAACACACGTTGCAACCTGCCCGCACAGATTGATATTGAGGCTACCGAGGGCGACGAGTATCGCTTCGTGATGGTGGCCAAAGGTGGTGGCTCGGCCAACAAAACATACTTCTATCCTATGACCAAGGCCACTATTCAGAACGAGGGCACACTGTTGCCATTCCTCGTTGAGAAGATGAAGAGCCTGGGCACAGCTGCTTGTCCTCCTTATCACATCGCTTTCGTTATCGGTGGTACTTCGGCCGAGAAAAACCTGCTTACCGTGAAATTGGCAAGCATCAAGTATTATGATAGTCTGCCCACCACAGGCGACGAGACAGGTCGCGCATTCCGCGATATCGACCTTGAGAACAAACTGCTTGAAGAGGCACACAAGATTGGTCTTGGTGCACAGTTTGGTGGCAAGTATCTGGCACACGACATCCGTGTGGTGCGCTTGCCTCGTCACGGCGCAAGCTGCCCCATCGGTATGGGCGTAAGCTGCTCGGCCGACCGCAATATCAAGGCTAAAATCACAAAGGACGGTGTGTTCCTTGAGAAGATGGATGCCAACCCCACAGAGCTCATTCCTGAAGAGTTGCGCAATCCGGGTGAGGGCACAACAGGCATTGAGATTGATCTCGACAAGGGTATCGATGCTGTTCGTGCTGAATTGACCAAGTATCCTGTTAGCACTCGCGTAAACCTGAAGGGTACCATCATTGTGGCTCGCGATATTGCACACGCTAAGCTGAAAGCACGTCTTGATGCTGGCGAAGAGATGCCTCAGTATTTTAAAGACCATCCCATCCTGTACGCTGGTCCGGCCAAGACGCCAGAGGGATATCCTTGTGGATCAATGGGCCCCACCACCGCAAACCGTATGGACCCCTATGTTGACGAGTTCCAAGACCACGGAGCATCGCTCGTAATGATTGCTAAGGGCAACCGCTCACAGGTGGTTACCGACGCTTGCAAGAAGCACGGTGGCTTCTACCTCGGCACTATCGGTGGTGTAGCTGCCGTTCTCTCGCAGAGCAGCATCAAGAGCATTGAGTGTGTTGAATATCCCGAACTGGGTATGGAGGCTATCTGGAAAATCACAGTAGAAGACTTCCCCGCCTTCATCCTTGTCGATGATAAGGGCAACGACTTCTTCCAGCAGCTCAAACCCTGGACTCCTTGCCAGGCTTGCCAGAAGTAAGAGTGAAATAAAACGAAAATAAAAAAGCCTTGCAAGCATTTTAATGTGCTTGCAAGGCTTTTTACTGTTTATAAGTTTGTAAAAATCTTGTTTGGTTTTCCAAAGTTTTGCTTTCTATATTCTACGTTTTTGTTCGTAAAAGGTTTGTTCGTGAAAGCTTTGTTCGTAAAGGCTTTGTTCGTAAAGGCTTTGTTGTAGCTTTATTATTTATCTTTCTTACCGAAGATCGAGAAGTGAACGTAGCGCTTGGGATGCTGACGGAGGTCGATGACGAGCGAGTCGGCATTGCGCATGGTAGAGCTGAGGTTGTTATACAGCGATGGGTCGGTCATGAGCAGACCGAGTGTGCCCTCTTTGCTGTTCAGCTTTGCAGTGAACTCTTGCACGTTGGCAATGGTTTGGTCAACCTGTTTCATGGTTGAGGCTACATCAACAGCCGCCAAGTTGGCTGTAAGCTGTTGTGTGTTGTCCAGCACCTTGTCGGCTTTGGTCATCATGGCAGGCATATTGCGGTTTACGTTTGCCATCAGCGTGTTCAGCTGTTCTGTTGAAGTGGTGAGGTTGGCAGTAATGTTTTGTACATTATGCAGCGACTCTTTAATGGCGGGATCGGCCAAGATAGTGTTCAGGCTTGTCATAATGCTGTCGAGCTTAGGCAACATCTTCTCAATGGTGGGAATCATGTTTTGCAGTTGTCCCATGGCACCATTGTTTACATTGCCGTTAAAGGTTTCACCAGGGTTCACTCTTTCGCGAGGGTTGTTTGCCAGCAACAGGTTTATCTTTACGTTGCCCAGCATGTCGCTCTCAATCTCTGCCGAACTTCCTGCTGGTATGCGCAGCTGTTTGTCTACACCAATGATAACCTTAGGGCCTTTGGTACCAGTATAATCGTAGATGATGCTTTTAACCACACCCACCTTATAGCCGTCGGCATAAACAGGGCTTGATGTCGAGAGGCCAGTGATGTCGGTAAAGTTTACACCATACTCGTTTTGCGACGAAAACACGTTCAGTCCTTTCAGAAAGTTCATTCCAAAGAAAAGAATGATCACTCCCACTATTGCCACGAGGGCAATTCTAACTTCTTTTGTAAAGTATTTCATCTTGTTCCTAACTATATTTGCGTTATTATTTGTTTGTGTTCTCTCTTGTTTCGCGTTACGTTTTATTTCGCGTTATCACTTGTCTTATATGATCACTTGTTTCTGTTGCTTTTGAATAGTTTTATTGCTTCGTTTACATCCATACGCTGTCCGTCTTTCAATGCAATGATGAAGCATGAGGGAAACTGTTCAACTACCTCTTTGCGCAAACGATAAATCTCGTTATAGTTGGCCGAAGCACCATAGGTATATTTATAACTGTTGCCTTCAGAATAGAAATCGACTCCTTTCAAACCTTTAAAAGCAGCATCATCTGCTTTCAACTTGCGACTGCTGGTCATGATTTGTATCTTGAAGACAGGCGCACTTTGCTCTACATTCTGAGCCACAGATGCAGGCTTTGTCTCTTGAGCGGGCTTTGTTTCCTGAACAGGCTTTGTTTCCTGAACAGGCTTTGTTTCTTGAAGAGGCTTTGTTTCTTGAAGAGGCTTCGCCACAGGTATGGGCTTAGCAGCTGCCACTTGTTTCACTTCTTGTGCAGGCTTTGTCACAGGCTTGTTGGTGCCCTTTCCTGCGTTTTCATCAAACGTTATAATGCCATCTTCTAATGCCGCCAGGCTTTGTTTGCTTTGGGCATTAGCTTTTGTTTTTTTGTTTGCTTTGGGCCTAGCATCATTCTTTGTCTCTGCCTTAGCATCATTCTTTGCTTCAGCCTTTGCATCGTTCTTTGCTTCAGGCATTACTTCATTCTTTACTTTAGCCTCATTCTTAGCTTCTACCTCATTATCAGCTTCGGGCAGAGGCTTGTATGGAATGGTGATGCCGCCCGCCTGTTTGCTCTTATATTCGATGAAGGCGTTGTAGATGCCGCGTCCTATGCGGTCTACCATGTTAGCATCGTTCAGTGCTTTCTCTTCGTCGGGCGTAGTGATAAAGCCCAACTCGATGAGGCATGCTGGCATTGATGTGAGTCGTAGCACGGCAAAGTTGTCTTGGTGCACACCTTTGTTTATGCGTCCTGCCATTGAGCACACATTGCGTTGCAACAGTTTAGCAAATTCAACACTTTGCTGCATGTTATGGTCTTGCACAAACTCGAACATGATATTGCTTTCGGCCGAGTTAGGGTCGTAGCCTACATAGTGCTGCTTATAGTCTTTCTCCATGAAGATGACCGAGTTCTCGCGTTTGGCCACATCAAGGTTTGTCTTGGTGCCATGCGATCGTCCGTCGCCCAGCGTGTAGGTTTCAAATCCGCGTGATATTCGTCCTTTAGGCAGAGCGTTTGTGTGTACCGACACAAACAAGTTGGCCTTATTGCGGTTTGCTATCTCGGCACGTTCATACAGCGGAATAAAAACATCTTTTTTGCGAGTGTACACCACGCGCACATCGGGGCAATTGCGTTCTACATACTTGCCAAAGGCTAATGCCACCGACAGGTTAATGTTTTTTTCATACGAGAACGAACCTTTGGCTCCCGAGTCGTGTCCGCCGTGTCCAGCGTCGATAACAAGTGTAAAACGGTCGGTTACTGCCGCTTGCAGGATACCAGCGGTAGTGATACAGAGGGCGAGAAGTAGGGCCTTTATAGAGTTCATGAAACTAATGTACATACGTTGTTGCAAATTTAAGCATTAAAGTTGGAAACCCCAAAGAAACGTTCAGTTTTTTCGTTTTTAGTAGGCGTATAACCTTATAATAGCTTTGTTATAACTGCAGAATAATCATGCAATAACCTTATGATATCTGGTGCAATAACCTTATGATATCTGTTGCTATAGCCTAATAATAATAGCTTTTATGATTGTTTGTTATCGTGTCATTTCTACCTCAACGCCAGCCCCAGCACATTGTGCTCCCATGGGCGGATTGAGTTTGGTAACCCGCACCTGCACGGCCGATATGTCGGCAAACTGTTTCATAAGATGTTGCGCAATGCGTCCGGCCACGTGCTCTACCAGTTTTGAACTGATGCCCATTTCTTCCTTTACTATGTCATACACCATGGCATAGTTTAGGGTGTGCTGTACATCGTCGGTGGTAATGGCTTTATCAATAGGATATTGTGCCGACACGCTTACCAAATAGTCGTTGCCCGTCAGCTGTTCTTGTGGCATCACACCGTGGTAGGCATGCAGCTGTATGTCGTTTACAAAGATGGTGCTGAGTGTAATATGTAGTGCTGTCATTGCTTTTATCTATGATGAAATAAAAAAAGGAAAAGGGTGCTGTTGTATAGCGCCCTTTTCCCGATATATGATAATCAGTGTTTCATTATCCGCAGCGCGAGGTACCACAGTTGGTGCAGATGAGGCATCCTTCTTGATAAACCAGCGTCTCTTGTCCGCACACAGGGCACACCTTGCCTTTAGCCTTGGTGCCGTCAACGATATATTTCTTCAAGGCACGTTCAACACCTATCTTCCATGTGTTGATGCTCTCGCTCTTCAGCTGCAGCGAACCTACCAGTTTGATAACATTTTCGATAGGCATACGATAGCGCAGCACGCCTGAAATTAGCTTAGCATAGTTCCAATATTCAGGATTAAACTTCTCGCTCAGTCCCTCAACGGTTGTTTTATAGCCGCGTTTGTTCTCAAACTGAAAGTCGTAGCGGTGGCTACCATCTTCTAGTGTTTGTTTAATGATGCGTCCTTTCACTACTGTTTTAGGCAGTGAGATGCCCTCTTCATCGTCTTGCAGACCCGTGAATATTTCATACGGATGCCCCTTCAGCAAGCCTACAAAGGCCACCCATTTTTCTTTGTTGTTTTGGAAGCGCACCACGTCACATTCCAGTTCTCTTGGGCGCACCTCTACCACCTCGGCGTGTGGGGCAGGAGCGGGTGTTTCGGCCTTCTTTTCTTTTTTGCTTACCGATACCATTACGCCCGCACGGCTTCCATCGCGATAGATGGTGCAGCCTTTGCATCCCGAACGCCAAGCCTCTACGTAGAGGCGGTTTACCAGTGCTTCGTCAACGTCGTTTGGTAAGTTCACCGTTACGCTGATGCTGTGGTCAACCCATTTCTGTATGGCACCTTGCATGCGCACCTTCATCAGCCAGTCAACATCATTTGCTGTGGCTTTATTGTAGGGCGACCGTGCTACAAGATTGTCAATTTCGGCTTGAGTATATTTGCGTGTGGTGTCGATGCCATTTATGCGCATCCACTCTAAGAACTTATGGTGGTAAACGATATACTCTTCAAACGAGTCGCCCACCTCGTCAACAAAGTCAACATGCACATCAGCGTCATTAGGATTTACCTTGCGTCTACGTTTATACACAGGCATAAATACAGGCTCAATGCCGCTGGTGGTTTGTGTCATCAGGCTGGTGGTGCCTGTGGGGGCAATGGTAAGACAAGCAATGTTGCGTCGGCCATACTGCACCATGTCGTTATATAGCTGGTGGTCGGCCTCTTTTATGCGTAAGATGAAGGGGTTGTTTTTCTCGCGTTCAGCATCATATATGGCAAAGGCCCCACGCTCGCGCGCCATTTCTACCGAACTGCCATAGGCGCTCAATGCCAGTGTGCGATGCACGCTCACGCTGAAGTCGGTAGCCTCTTGTGTGCCATAGCGCAGCCCCATGGCTGCTATCATATCGCCTTCGGCCGTGATGCCCACACCCGTTCTTCGTCCCAGGCTACTCTTGTTTTTAATTTTCTCCCACAGATGATATTCGGCATGTTTCACCTCATCGGTTTGTGGGTCGGCCTTCACCTTTTCCATGATGGCGTCAATCTTCTCCAGTTCCAGGTCAACAATATCGTCCATGATACGCTGAGCGGCGCGCACGTGCTGCTTCAGTTTGTCATAGTTGAACGATGCACTGGGCGTAAACGGGTTTTCAACATAGCTATAAAGGTTTACCGATAGCAGTCGGCACGAGTCGTAGGGGCACAAAGGTATCTCACCGCAAGGGTTGGTGCTCACGGTGCGGAAACCCTGGTCGGCATAACAGTCGGGTATGCTTTCGCGCAGAATAGTGTCCCAAAACAGCACACCTGGTTCAGCGCTCTTCCATGCGTTGTGTACAATCTTTTCCCACAACTTCTTAGCCGAGATTTCTTTCTTTACCAGAGGCTCTGCAGCATCAATGGGAAACTGTTGCACGTAGGGCGTATCGTCGATGGCAGCCTGCATGAATGTATCGTCCAGTTTCACTGACACGTTAGCGCCTGTTACCTTACCCTCGGTCATTTTTGCGTCGATAAAGGCTTCGCTGTCAGGGTGCTTAATGCTTACGCTGAGCATCAGTGCGCCTCGACGTCCGTCTTGTGCCACCTCGCGGGTCGAGTTGCTATAACGTTCCATGAAGGGCACCAAGCCCGTTGAGGTGAGTGCCGAGTTGTTCACAGGCGACCCCTTCGGTCGCAAGTCAGACAGGTCGTGGCCCACGCCACCGCGGCGTTTCATCAGCTGCACCTGTTCCTCGTCAATGCGCATGATGGCGCCATACGAGTCAGAGTTGCCCTCCAAGCCTATCACGAAGCAGTTGCTTAGCGATGCCACCTGGTGGTTGTTGCCTATGCCCGTCATGGGGCTTCCTGCGGGTACGATGTAGCGGAAGTGGTCTAACAAGTCGAACACCTCCTGTGCCGACATAGGGTTAGGATATTTCTGTTCTATGCGTGCTACCTCGTTGGCTATGCGCCAATGCATGTCTTGTGGGCTGCGCTCGTATATATTGCCGAAGCTATCCTTCATAGCATACTTGTTCACCCACACGCGGGCGGCCAGTTCGTCGCCAGCAAAATATTTCAATGACGCCTCGTAGGCTTCCTCGTAAGAGTATGTCTGTTTTGTTTCCATCGGAAAATATGTGTATTGTCAGTAATATAGATTGCAAAAATACAATTAATATTTGAGATAACCGCACTTTTCTATCGATAAGATTTTGCTAATGTTATTAGGCTCTTGATAATGTAAAAAGAGGCAAGCATATTTTATGGTCTCGGTTTTTTCCACTACCTTTGCAATTCAATATATAAGGAAAAGATAAAGATGATAGTATGTATCGCCGAGAAACCCAGTGTAGCCAAGGACATAGCTCGCATTATAGGAGCCACCAGTGCCCGCGATGGTTACATGGAAGGAAACGGATATCAGGTGACGTGGACCTTCGGACACCTCTGCACCCTTAAAGAGCCCAACGATTATACCGAGAACTGGAAGCGGTGGAGCCTGAGCGCCCTGCCCATGATACCTCCACGTTTCGGTATAAAGCTTATCGACGACCAAGGCATCAAGAAGCAGTTTGCCGTTATACAGCGCCTTATGCAGAGCGCCGATGGCATTATTAATTGTGGTGACGCTGGCCAAGAAGGTGAGCTTATACAGCGCTGGGTGATGCAGATGGCGCAAGCCAAATGCCCCGTGAAGCGTTTGTGGATATCGTCGATGACCGACGAGGCCATACGTGAGGGCTTTGCCTCGCTGAAAGACCAAACCAACTATCAGCCGTTGTATCTTGCCGGATTAAGTCGTGCCATTGGTGACTGGATATTGGGCATGAACGCCACCCGTCTTTATACTTTAAAATATGGGCAGAACCGCCAGGTGCTGTCTATAGGCCGTGTGCAAACCCCCACGCTGGCCCTTATTGTGAACCGCCAGAAAGAAATCGACCAGTTTACGCCCGAACCCTATTGGGTGCTTTCTACCATTTACCGCGACACGTTGTTCACGGCCACCAAAGGAAAGTTTACGAGCAAAGACGAGGGCGAGGCCGCCTTCTCAACCATTGCCGATAAGCCTTTTACTGTAACATCGGTTGAGAAGAAGAATGGCACCGAGGCCCCGAAGCAACTCTTTGATCTTACCTCGTTGCAGGTAGAGTGTAACCGCAAGTTTGGTTATAGCGCCGAGACCACTCTGAACATTGTACAGTCGTTATACGAGAAAAAGTTGTCAACCTATCCGCGTGTCGACACCCAATACCTTAGCGACGATATCTACCCCAAGTGTCCCTCTATCCTTGCTGGCCTTCAGGGTTACGATGATGTGTTGGCACCGCTGAAGGGCAAGAACCTGAAGAAAAGCAAGAAGGTGTTCGACACCTCAAAGGTTACCGACCACCACGCCATTATACCCACGGGTGTGCCCGCCCGCGCCCTTACCGACCTTGAACGCAACGTTTACAACCTCATAGCCTTGCGCTTTATAGCCGTGTTCTATCCTGATTGTAAATTTTCTACCACCACGGTGCTGGGCCAGGTTGAAGAGGTTGAGTTTAAGGTGAGCGGAAAAGAAATATTGAGTCCGGGATGGCGACAGGTATATATGCGCGACACGCAAACCGCTACCACCCAGCGCAACGCCGACGATGCTGACGACACCGACGAGAGCAAGAAAGGCGACGAAGAGCGCACCCTGCCTTCGTTTGTGAAAGGCGAGAGTGGCCCCCATACCCCCACACTTACCGAGAAACTTACCACACCGCCCAAGTATTATACTGAGGCCACTCTTTTGCGTGCCATGGAAACGGCAGGCAAGTTTGTTGACGACGAAACCTTGCGTGCCGCCTTGAAAGAGAACGGCATAGGTCGCCCATCATCGCGTGCAGGCATTATCGAAACCCTGTTTAAGCGCCGCTACATAAGGCGCGAGCGTAAAAACTTGGTGGCCACGGCTACGGGCATCGAACTAATCGACACCATTCATGAAGAACTGTTGAAGAGTTGCGAGCTGACGGGTATCTGGGAGAAGAAGCTGCGCGACATCGAGCATAAAAAGTACGATCCCGCACAGTTTATCAACGAACTGAAGCAGCAGATAACCGAGATTGTGAACGATGTGTTGCGCGACAATAGCAACCGCCATGTCACCATCACCACCGATGAAGATTTGAAGAAGAAGCGCCCCGCCAAGCGCCGCACGGCAACAAAGGGCAGTGGCACTACGGCCCCCTTAGTGGGCACACCATGTCCCCAGTGTGGTCAGGGCACCATTATTAAGGGCCATACAGCCTATGGTTGTAGCCGATGGCGTGAAGGGTGCACCTATCGCAAGCCCTTCACGTCATGATGCTTATATGTTTTTAATCTTGAAAGTAAACGCGCTTTACGCGGTTACTGATGCCTGTGAGCACCTCGTACGGAATAGTGTCGAGCACATCAGAGAGCACCGTTACGGGCAGATGGTCGCCAAATATCTCTACGCTGTCGCCCTCATGGCAGTTGATGCCAGTTACGTCAATCATGGCCACATCCATACATATATTGCCCACGTAGGGAGCGCGTTGCCCGTTCACCAGGCAGTAGCCGTGGCGGTTGCCCAGTCGGCGGTTTAGGCCGTCGGCATAGCCTATAGGTATGGCGGCTATCACGCTGTCGTGGTCAAGGGTGCCTTTGCGGCTATAGCCCACAGTGTCGGTAGCAGGCACGTTGTGCATCTGAAGAATGGTGGTGCGCAGCGTGCTTACATTATTTATAATATGGTTGTTGCGCGAGTCGATGCCGTACAGGCCCAAGCCCAGTCGGCACATATCTAACTGTCGTTCGGGGAAGTGTTCAATACCTGCCGAATTGTCGATATGTCGAATGATATGGTGCGTAAAGGCCGCCTGCAATTGCTTGCTGCCTTTATCAAACAGCTCAAACTGGTGTGCCGAGAAGCTGTCGAAGCAATCGGCATCAGAGCCTACAAAGTGTGAGAACACTGATCGCGGTATGAGGGCGCTTTGGTGCTTAAGGCGGTCAATCAGTGCCTCCATATCTCGTTCGGGGTCGAAACCCAAGCGGTGCATGCCCGTGTCGAGCTTGATGTGTACGGGGAAACCTGTTACACCCTCGCGCTCGGCAGCTTTTATCAGCGCGTCGAGCAGTCGGAACGAATACACCTCAGGCTCCAAATCATAGTCGAACAGCGTCTTAAACGACGTCATTTCGGGGTTCATAATCATAATGTTCGACGTGATACCATTTTTGCGCAGCGTCACACCCTCGTCGGCTACCGCCACCGCCAGATAGTCGGCATGGTGGTCTTGCAGCGTCTTGGCTATTTCTACTGCGCCGGCACCATAGCCGTCGGCCTTAATCATACACACCAGTTTTGTTTCGGGCTTCATGAACGAACGATAGTAGTTCAGGTTAGCCACCACAGCACTAAGGTTTACCTCAAGGGTGGTTTCGTGCACCTTCTGCACCAGCAGTTCGGTTAGATGGTCGAAACCAAACTGTCGGGCACCTTTCAGCAGTATCACCTCATTGTGCAGCTGCTTGAAAGCATCACTGCGCACGAAAGCCTCTATTGAGGGGTAGAAGCGCTGATCGGGCAGATGCAAGCAGTAGGCATGGTCGCAAATGTCGGGTCCAATGCCAATAAGCTTTTGCACGCCGCGCTCGGTGCAGAGGCGCGACACCTCCGAGTAGAGCTCGTCGGGAGTGAGTCCCGACTGCAAGATGTCGCTCAATATTAGTGTGCGTCGGCGGTTCTTGTGGTCCGGACGTCGGTTCATAAAGTCGAGGGCAATGTCCAGCGAGTTGATGTCAGAGTTGTAGCTGTCGTTGATGAGGGTGCAGCCATGTTGCCCTTCTTTCACCTCAAGGCGCATGGCCACGGGTTCAAGGGTGGCCATACGTTGTGCCAAAGCGTCGGCGCTCACGCCCAGGTGTAGGGCGGTGGCGGCACAGGTGATCGAGTTCATCACCGATGCATCGTCAATGAAGGGTAGGGTATAGCAGTGTGTGTTGCCCTGCCATGTATAGGTAATGGTGGTGGTGGCATCGCTCTTCACGGCGCTGCTCACATACAGCGCGGCCTGGGCATCGTGCATTGACCACGCCAAGCGCTCGCCTTTGATGTTCAGCTGCTGCATGCAGTGTTCAACCAGGGCATCGTCTTTACCATATACCACACACTGGGCATCGTGAAAGAGTTTGAGCTTTTCGTTACACTTCTCTTCCATCGACTGAAAGTTTTCTTGATGGGCGGCACCCATACAGGTAAGCACGCCAATGGTGGGTTGTATAATGTCGCGCAAGGCCTGCATCTCGTTGGGCTCACTGATGCCTGCCTCGAAGATGCCCACCTGGCTCTGCTCGTCGAGCAGCCATACTGATAGGGGCACACCTATCTGCGAGTTGTAGCTACGAGGCGAGCGAGCCACAGCCATCTGTGGTGCCAGTATCTGGTTTAGCCATTCTTTCACCACGGTCTTGCCGTTGCTGCCCGTAATGCCCACGATGGGTATCTGAAACTCGTCGCGATGGCGCTCGGCCAAACGTTGCAGCGCCTCTCGGCTGTCAGTCACCTTCAAGAAGTTGGCATCAGGATAGCGCTCCTCATGGTCTTGTGGTAGGGTTTCAACCACAAAGCTGCGCACACCACGGCGGTACAGGTCGGCAATGTAGCTGTGTCCGTCGCGTCGCTGGCTCTTTAGGGCAAAGAACAATGTTTCTTCAGGAAAACAAAGCGAGCGACTGTCGGTGAGCAGAAAGCCTACGGTAGCCTCTCGGTCGCCATATCGGCGTGCGCCGATGAGCGTTGTTACTTTTTCGATTGAATAAGTCATATAAATATCTGTTCCTTCAAAATTTTTATTCTCGTATAAAGCAAAAGCCATGCATAGTCATCTTCTTTACTATACATGGCTCTCTCTATTTGTATGTTAACAATATGTTTTTGTTATGTTGCAACATGGTGTGCGCGCGTTTAGGCATTATGCCTTTTTCAGCTTAAACGAGTTTTCAATGCTCTGTATCTCGTCAGAGAAGTTGGCATCGGTCTTCAGTCGGCGCTCAATCTGTGCGCAGCTGTGTATCACGGTGCTGTGGTCGCGGCCACCTACCAGTTTGCCTATGCGGCTGGCGGGCATCTTGGTATATTTCTGTGCCAAGAACATCGACACCTGGCGTGCCATCACATAGTCGCGTTTGCGGCTACGGCCGTTTACCTCGGCCACGGTAACGTTGAAGTGGTTGCACACGCTGTCAATAATATCGTCAATGGTGAGGGGCTTTTCGTCAACCTTTACGGCACGTTTTATCACACGTTCAGCTAAGCATAGGTCAACCTTGCGGTTGTAAACAATGCTGAAAGCCATGAGCGAGTTGACCACGCCTTGCAGGTCGCGAACCGAGCCATTGGCATTCTCGGCAATATATTCTATCACGTCTTTCGGTATCTCCAGCCCGTCGCGATACACCTTTTTGTCAAGTATATCCATGCACAGTTGCACGTTGGGGCGCTCGAGCGGAGCTATCAGTCCGCACTTAAAGCGTGTGAGCAGACGGTCCATAATGCCTTGCAGCTCAACGGGTGGGCGGTCGGCTGCCAAGATAATGCGCTTGTTGTTGCGGAATAGGTGGTTGAAAATGTGGAAGAAGGTGGTTTGTGTGCCCTTCTTGTTTTCCCACTCCTGTATATCGTCAACAATCAGCACATCGATGGTCTGGTAGAAGTTGATAAAGTCGTTTATCTTGTTCTGTATCTGGGCCGAGGTGTATTGCACCTCGAAGGTGCGAGCGCTGAGGTACAGCACACGCTTGTCGGGGTACAGCTGGCGCGTGCGCACACCAATAGCATTAATAAGGTGTGTCTTGCCACTGCCCGACGGGCCGTAGATGAAGAAGGGGTTAAACTGTGGGGTGTTGGGATGTTCGGCCAACGACTCGCCCACAGAACGTGGCAACTTGTTGCACACGCCTTCTATATAGTTGTCGAATGTTTGCTTGGGGTTGAGCTGCGAGTCGAAAGCGGCTACCTGGGGCTTGGGCTGCTGTGCCAAGCTGCGAGGGCGTGCCGATCCGCCAGGGGTGCCATCGGTTTCGGGCTCCGACGAGATGGTCTGGCCCAAATGGTGCTCCTGATCGGTCACTACACGGTAGCGCAGACGCACTTCGGGACAGAAATTGTCGCGAAGGGCCTTACCCAGTAGGTCTACATAGTTTTCCTCCACATACTCGCATACAAAAGGGCTGGGTACTTGAAGTAAAACCGTCTTCGTTGTCTCGTTGTACGATTCGAATACGATTTTCTGAAACCATGTATTGTAAACCTGCTCCGTGACGTTGGCTCGTATCAACGCAAGTGCCTTATTCCACGGAGAAAGTGTGGGTTCTACCATTCGTTATTATATTATTTAGTCTTTCGACGATGTTCAACTTTTAGGAATTGTCATGCAAAATTATAAAAATAAATGTACATTGGAAAGCGAAACCAATAATATTTTTTTTACATTCATAACCTCAAAGCCCTCTTTTTAACGTTTCACGACATATAAAGATGTTACTGACAACCAATTAAGCGTGAAACCTAAAATATGTTATAATATTTTCACATATCGCTTTCTGTATCGTGGTATCAGAAGATGGCGGCTGCAGCGCGTATTTTGTTTAAGATCTTTTCCATGTGATTGTCGTGCCGAGCTGTTTGAAGGTTATATTCGCTTTGCATGTTAACAAGCAGATAGGCTTTTATGTTGAGGGCGGCTTCAATGCGTAGGGCATAGTCGGTTGTAACGGCACGCTTACAGTTGAGCATCTCGTTTAACACTGTGTAAGAACAATCAATGATTGAAGCAAACTTGCGCTGTGATATTCCTCGGGCTTCAAGCTCATCCTTGATGATCTCTCCCGGATGAATAGGGGTAGAGGGGATAAGGTCGCCCAGTGTGTATGTTGTGTCTTTTATCATATTATGCGTATTTATTTGTAATGATTGCTGATATCCAAAAGCAAGCAGACTTTTATAGTAATAATGTCTGATTGTTCCTTTACGATAAATTCTAATCGGTATTGTCGACCGCATCTCACAGATAAAATACCTTTTTTATCTCCCAATAGAACTTCGTAATTTAATGATTTAAAAACAAATAGGTCTTCAATGCATTTTGCATTTGCTAATAGTGCGACAGCTTTTTGATAACTTCGCACTACTTCAGGCTGATATCTATGTTTTTTATCATTAGTTTTGCCTTTGAAATATAAATCAAACAAATATTCTTTGTCAAATTCTATATTCATGGGGCAAAGATACAATTAAAATTTAACATTCGCAAATTTGCGAATAAGTTTGTTCTTGAGTAATTAAGATAATCATAAAAAGTAATATTTAATTGTTTTAAAGTTTTACAAGTTTTCTACTTGCTTAATACAACAAATATCTTTTACGTTTGTCATCTTTTAAGTTTAAAACTTTGTTATATCTCAACAAATGCTTATATTTGCAATTATTAAACAATATGTTCTGAGATATGATTAGCAATGATGTTAAAAACATGATTCCGAAGATACAGCAGTTCTTTATTGAACAGCCTGTAAAGAAAGCATGGCTTTTTGGCTCTTGCTCTCGTGGGGAAGAAACTCCTGATAGCGATGTTGATATTCTTGTTGAATATGATAGAGACAACGCAAGAATTACGCTCATGTCAATCTCTGGCATGATGATAGGGCTTGAAGACATACTACATCGAAATGTAGACCTTGTTGAAGAAGGACGCTTACTGCCATTCGCCGAAAAAACAGTGCATAAAGATAAATTCTTGATTTATGAGAGAAAAGGTTAATATTATACGATAGCTCCTACAAGTCTTTGGGATACAATTGTATATGATATCCCGACGTTAAAACCTATGATAGATAAACTATTATTAGATTTTCGTGATAATTAATCTGCCCCCCTCAAATAAAAAAAATCGTCGCCTTCTTACTATTGCAAGTAACATAGTAAGAAGGCGATGTTCTCTTTTGTCTATTATTTTTTCTTTATCTCGTATCCTATTTTTTTGAAGGCGGCCACAAAGTCGTTATAGTTTGCTTTCTTACAGTCGTATACAATTGTTACCTTTTGGTCGTTTACCGAGGTGTCGATTTTCTTTGTGCCTTTTACAAAACGGATGTTGCTTTTAATTTTCTTCTCACAGTTTTGGCAGTGCATCTGTGGCAGTGTGGTCACTACTAAAGTGTCGGTTGAGGTTTGAGCAAACGTGTTGCCAGCCAGTAAGAGCATAAATGCTGCTAAAAGTTGTTTCTTCATATTTTCTTTTTTTTAATGTTTGTGTATGTATAACAGCATGTCAAAGACAAGTTATTATAGTTTTTCAAATTTTAATCTCACTCCTATATAGGCCATTGCTCCCGTAACAGGTCCCCATACCTGGGTGGCATCAAATGCGGCACTCCAAGGTTGGTGAGCGTTTAAGATGGGGCTTGAAATTTTATAGTTGGTAAGGTTCTCTCCACCAACGTATAAACTTATGTTACGAAACTCTCGCGTCACTTGCGCCTGCAACTGAAAGTAGGCGGGATAATGGCTTTGGTCGTATAGCTCGCCACCACCGTTTAGCTGCCCCGTAACATCAAACTGCCATAGCTCGAGCGGCGTCTTATATGATAGCGTGAGCAGACCTTTGTAGCGTGAGGTGAGCGGCTTTTGACGCAACACCCCATCATAGGTACACTTCACGTTGTTAAGGCGGAAGGCTGCAGTGGCTGTCATGCCGCTAAGCACGGGGTAGGTGGCGTCCAGTTGTAGGGTGTGGCTGTAGCTTTTGCCGTCGAGGTTTTCAAACGAGAGGGTGTGTGCCCCCTTCGCACCATCAAAGTTCATCACCATTTGATGAACAAAGTGGGTGTAATAATACTCGGCGTTCAGCTCTAATGTCTTGTTCCACAGCGGAATGTTCATGCCTACTGATGCTCCCATGTTCCATGCTTCTTCTTGCTTTAGGTCGGTGGCAATCATAATTTGTCGGCCACTTGCCAAGAGCGATACATTTTCGGCCAACGCGTGTGGCGACCGATAACCTTTGCCCACCGATGTGCGTATGGTGATAACCTTTGAGGGCGAATATTTTACGTGCAGTCGGGGTGTGAAAAAGCTGCCATAAAGGCTTGAGTGATCCCAGCGCACGCCTGGCATAATAGTAAGTTTATCGCCCCATTTATATGTATACTGAGCATAAAGGCCAGGGGTGGTTTCGTGTGTTACGTTTCTTTCGGCCTTCTGTAATGTTGCTAATGGGTTGAAGTGTTCGTCATAATAATCGTGGTTGAACGATGCGCCCACACTAATATTATGCTTGTCGTTAATATCTGTTTCAAACATCAGTTGGGCATAACCATTTTTTTGCGTAACATCATATTGCGTAGTTCCAAAAATATGGTCGGCATCGTGCCACGATCCATGTAGCATCAAGGCTATCGAGGTGTTATGGTCGGCGTTCAGCGTGAAACCGTTTTTCCATTGCATCTCATAGCGGTTGGTCTTGACCCATGTGGTATAGAGTGGTTCCGTCAAGGCCCCGCCAGCATGCTTTAGGCTTTGTCCGCCCTCGTGCTCATCGTGCAGGCCGCGCAACATTAGCTGGCTAATCCAGCCTTGCGACACATACGCCCACCTGTGCATCAGGTTATACTGGCGCAGCTTGGGCATATCCATAAAGCCGTCGGCATTGCCATCGTGATCCATCTGTCGGTTTTCAAAATGAAGAAGGGTGGCAGTAGAAAGACGGTCGGTAAGATGTATGCTTCCATCAAGGTTTACCTCTGTCTTCAGTTCGTTATCCTGATAAACATTTGCCCGCACGCCATCGGTGCCTTGTGGTTTTAAAAACTCAATGTTTATTTGCCCAGTGATACTTTCGTATCCGTTCTTCACGCTCGATGCCCCCTTGCTTACCTGTATCGACTGCATCCAGGGGCCTGGCACATAGCCCAAACTGTATGGTAAGGCCGCACCGTGCAAGTTGGGTATATTCTCGGTGAGCATCTGCACATACGTGCCACTAAGCCCCAACAGTTTTATCTGCTTGGCCCCAGTGGTGGCGTCGCTGTAACTTACGTCTACCGAGGGGTTTGTGGTAAACGACTCTCCCAGGTTGCAACAAGCCGCACGTATCAGTTGGCCTTGCCCTATGATATCGGTGTTATCAATTCTGTATTTCGATTTTATACCATTGGTGGCCTTTACCACCACGTCTTTCAGCTCTTGTGTGTTGGCTATACTGTCTGTTTGCGCCAATGTGTGCTGCGACACAAACGTATAGCCCAACAATCCTATCAACAATCTTTTCATATACCTATCCTTTAAACAATCTTCTTATCCTCTTAACAATCTTCTTATCCTTTATAATAATCTTTACCTCAGTTTTCTACAACTCGTCTAAGGGTCTTCTGTTGTGCTCTCTCTGTAGGCGAAAAGCCTTTGGCGTCATTCCCGTCACTTGCTTAAACTGTGAAGAGAAATGTGCCTGCGAACTGTATCCCAGTTTGTAGGCTATCTCGCTTGTTGAAAGCTGACTGTAGCATAGCAACTCTTTAGCATATTCAATGCGATGCTGAATAGAAAACCGCTCGATAGTGATGCCTCTCACTTCAGAGAACAGTTTGCTCAGGGTGCTATAGTCTTTGTTGAGATAGCGTGAAAGATAATCGCTCAGTTTGGGCCGTTCATTGTTTGTTCTTACCCATTCTAACACGGCTATGCGTATCTGCTCTACTAATTGCGACCGAGGGTCGTCAAGCAATTCAAACCCTTCTTCTTGTAAACGTTTTGCCAGAGAAACAAGTTGCTCACGAGAAAGCGCTTCTTCTATTTCGGCTTCACCCAGCGTTATCCCTTTTACCGTTACACCTTCGGCCACAAGTATCTCTTTCACCGCAGTAATGCAGCGCCCACAAACCATATTTTTTATCAATAGCTTCATACCAATATCTCTCTTTTCGGTTGCAAAGATAAAGATTTTCGCTTAAAAATGTTATACAAAATTATGGATAATACGTACATAATTTTTATGATAAGTAGGTGTTCTTAAATATAAAAATAATTATGAACCCCTACTTACATTGTAGTGTCTTGTTAAAGTGTAGCATGTTTCTATAACGTTGCAAAAAAAGCCTTTCGTGTGAAGTGGTTTAGCAATGCTTTCCCATAATGTAAAGCGGTTTAGTAAAGAAAGAAATAAAGTGTGAAGTGGCACAGTAAAACAATCATGAAAAGTGTTGAGTGAAAATGATAGAAAAATAATAGGAAAATAAAAGAAAACAATGGCTATTGCTTCCTGTCTATGGCGTGATAAGGGGCTGAAAATCATCTGATAACGATGCTTTTATCGCTTGAAAGACATCAGAACGTTTCATAAACCCCATTTAAAAGTCATCTCACACCGACCGTTGCACATGTTCATAACGGTCGATACACGTGTTCATAACGACCGTTGCTCATGTTCATAACGGTCGGTGTGAGACAACTTTCTCCATGCTTTCTTACGATGAACCCCTTGCTTTTGTGTGATTTACCCCAAGCTTTTGTATGATTTAACCCACGCTTTTATGTAGTTTACCCCAAGCTTTTAAGTTCCAACCCCTTTAGTCGTGAGAACAGGACACCGTGCCCCTGTTCTACCAATGTAAGTTTGTTATAGTAGGGCATATATAAGTAGGACTGGGGCCTCCGTGCCCCGTCCTCCAGCACCCTTCCATCTATCTCGCAATGTCAACATCATGGCAGATGATGGTGGTATGGCTTCTACAAAGGCACAATACTTATATTTTTTCGTGTTTGGTATCAATCTTGGTACCAAAATGGTTGCCAATATGGATAATAATGTTTATCTTTATGGCGTAAACATAAAGGTATATAGATATGACAATAGTAAGTGCAAGAGATTTTCGAGCCAATCAAGGAAAGTATTTTTCTATGGTAAATTCTGGTGAACACGTGATTTTAAAGTCGCGTGAAGGTAGTTTCCGCTTGGTTCCAGTTACGCCTTCTGACTCTGTTTCTGAGGATACTCAGAATATAGCAGCTGATTTGAGAGGAGCACTTCGTGAGTTGAAAGATGTTATCGCTGGTAAAAAACAGCTGAATACACTTGATAAATGAATTATAGTATTATCACTTCAAGTTACTTCGATGTGGCAGCGAAGAAACTTGCGAAGAAATACCCTTCATTCAAGGAGGACTTAGTAAATTTCGGCAAATCGCTTCTTGAAAACCCAAAACAAGGTGCTGAATTAGCGCCTGGCATTCGCAAAATTCGAATGGCCGTAAAGGCTAAAGGCAAAGGAAAATCTGGTGGCGCAAGGGTCATAACATTCAACATCCTTACCGATGTTCTGTATGGCAAGTCGTATGACTTCTTATCTACGACAATGAGGATGCTTCAAATGTCAAGACTAATGTCGTAAAGCAAATGGTGTGTGACATGGGATTTGAAATTTAACTAAATTATAAAGGGATGCCCAACGAAAGCATCCCTTATTTTACTTATATCAAAGTATTTATTTTGATTTGATTTTTCCTTTAAAATAGCTATCTTTAATGCTGCTATTTTCAAACTTTGAGAGAAGTGTTTCTACAATATACCTTTCAGCCTCTGTTGTTTCAGGTCCCATCATGACTTCTATTTCATTCAATTTTTCCTCTTTTATTCCAACATCTATATGCTTGATTTTTATGGGACTTTGAGATGCCATAGAAGGTGCTAACGAGGACATCATATTGAATAATATATCAAAGTCTGATGCTTGATTTGGAACGTTAACATAATTGTTGTTCTTAGGCATCACTATTATTTTGAACCTGCTTTCATTCTGAAATTTCCACCTTTCACTTTTATACAAACCTAAATGCCTTGTGTCAATGCTTGTCATTTTCCCTTTTTGTGAGATAAGGTTATTTATCTTATCAATATATTCATTTGTGTATATCACATCAAATAGTTTAGCCTCATTCATAAAAGATGATACGAAATAGTCATCACCTATTTGAATGGCTGATGATAAAAACGATTTAAATTTAGGCGTCACATCATATGTGATTAAAAAATCATCATCCATACAAATTCTTACACCTTTGTTGTTTGTGTACATCTTCCACAAAGCTAAATTTTCTTCCTTGTCTTTAGTCCAACATGACACGAATTCGTACTGTGATAATTTAATATTCATATTTCCTGAGCCGTAAAGAGACTCTTCCAAATCATCTACGCAATCCAATCTGTTAAAGCGTATGGCTCTACTTTTTATAATCAAAGCGAGCGTTTCTATTGTTGTATAATGGTAAATTTTCATGTGTTTTTATTTTTGTACAACCTTACCTTTACCTCTTCCAAACTCATCACCTCATGGTTATGCAGTTTCTTCTGGTAGGACACAGCCTTGTCAAGCACCTCAACAAAGTTGCCAAGAGCAAACACCACACGCAATCCGTCCTGCTCGCCTTCACGCAGCGGACGTATCTTCGATAGTTTCTTGAACCCAATGCTCTCAATCTCATACACTCCCTGCACTTTGCCGCCAACAATTGGCAGCAGATACTCCAGCGACTGAATGTCCAGCTCGTCAAAGTCGAGACTTCCAGTGTAGTAATTTTTGGCTTCATTACGCTTGAACAACTCATATTCGGCATTTTCGGGTTTCACATATCCTACATACACCAATTTGTCAGACATATCCTTTCGGGTATAATGTAATCCACGTTGTGGCACACTATCTTCAATCTGCTCCACAACAGTTTCTTCCAACAGAACTTTCCGTAAATGGTCTTCAAGCAATAGTCCACTTTCCTCATTTGGCAACAACGGATATGCGCCAATATTCACCTCTTCTATTGATTGCAGGAAATAAGGCACGCCCTTTTCTCCTTGTCTTAACTTTTCGAGAATTGCCAGTTCGTCCATTCTGCCAGGAAAGAGAATATAACCACCGATGATTTCCTTAGAAAAACGCTTCTCGCCATGCTTTCCATAATAAATAGCATCTCTGTAATGGTGCATCGCGTCAAGTGTTTCGCTCACTGGTTCGTCTACGACATTGCGCACTTGTTCATCGCCATCGCCTTTCACCCTATACTTTGCATCATAGAGGTATGTTAGGGTTATGCCTTGTTCCTTTTTGTGGATGTGCATGATGATGTCTGGCTTCTGCTCTGTCGTGACAGAGCGCATGTCGTATTTGTTGGCGTTGTTGCCATTTCCCTCCGCTCCTCTGCTGAAAGTATACTGATAACCCACTTCCACCTCGTCACCATTCTTTGGATTGGTATAGATTATACAGCCACTCAACGAACCGCCATTGAAGAGATCGAAAGCGTTGTGGGTGTCTTCATGGATGTATTGCTGTATGTGTTCCTTGTTGTGTGGGTCGATGTCGAGCACCTTGCATACGAGTTGCTTGACTCGCAGGAAGCACCACAGTTCATAGAGTTTCCATATAGGCTGTACACCAACGGAAGTTTCGCCATGTATCAAGTCGAGACCATTTTGCAGCATAATCCAATAACGGCACACTTGCGAGTAGCCGCTGCGCTGCTGCATCACCATGCTTTGCTGTCGGAATCCGTCAAACCGCCCGATGCCACGGAAAAATGTGTTCATGCGCAGTACTTGAAGCTCGCGCTGCTTCTCTTGCAAGTTAGCTATCTCGTTGTCTGACGTGTCTTCTTTCATGCGGTCAAGAAGTTTTGAAAGTCGTTCGCTTATACATTCAAGTGTATATTTCACAAAGCGATTTTCTCTCGTGTCGAGCGTAGCTTCAGTGCGCTCGGTCCTGTAGTATTGGCGCAATGCTTTCTCTGGGTCGGCTTTATGATTGTTGGTATAACGTCCTATCAATTGCGGAGTCCATGTTTTTATGCGGTCGGCTTTCTTGTATTCCTCTATCTGTTGCATTTTGTTGTGCGGCTTGTGCATAGCAAAGCGCACTGCCTGCACATAATTGTCTACTATCTGCTTGAACACCGAGAGCCATATCAGTTCGTTATTGGCTTCCTTGCCTATCTCAAACTGCTGGAATGTGAGCGTAAGATAGCGGAACACCAAGTCGCCATACTCCTCCCTTATTTGATGGATGATAACGTTGAGGTCGTCCTTGGTGTCAAGTTTTGGCGACAGCACGTCAAAGCCAACCTCTTGCAGATGCGTGCCTTCCGTGTTTTTGTACTTGAACTTCAAGGCGAAATGCCCAGGTTGGTTCAGAAAGTCGATGCTCGTGTTTAGGATATACTCGCCGCTTGATGTCTGAACGCAACTGAACATATCTTCCACTTCCTTGTTGGGATGGATGATGTGCGGTTCTTCGACGGAATCGAAGAACGTGAGCGTTATGTTATACTTGTGGTCTTCAAAGAACACGGGGCGTGCCGTGTGCCATTGTTTTTCATCAACCTCTTCAAGGCTTTGTGTCTCGGCATCATAAACACTAAGTTCACCGCCACTGCCAAACGAATAGTCGCAATACATCTCTGGTTGGAGCCGTCTTGCCCTAACCTTGAATTTTCTCCATGATACGGCAATGTCTGTACTACTTGCTTGTATGGAGTATGAGTCTTTATATCTGTATCGCAGCAGTTCCATGCCTTACGAGTTTAAAAGAAATTAGTATAGTAGTTGTCGAGTTTATCGTCCATCTCGTCAAGTTTGCTCACCACCTTTTGGTATAGCGCATTGGTCTCACCCTCTGCTGGGGCGAAATGCTTGGTAACAAATGCCTTCAAGTCTTTCAGCACATTGTTGCCGTTCTTTGTGGCTAGCTGCTTTTGCTCGCCCTGCACTCTAGGCAATACCTTTTCAAGCAATATAGCAAGCACGGCTTCGCCAATAAGCGAGTCTATTTCTTCGGGATAACCCGCTTGTTCAATAAGCACACTTAGATAAAGCACGAGTTCATTCTGCACTCGGTAACTTACTCGGAATGGTGTATTGTTCAACACTCCGTTGATGCTGTCTTCATCTGCTGTCCCATCAGAGTTGCCAAGCAGTTCTGGTATTTTTGTCTTTATTGTGTCTGCATACTTTTTATACTGCGCATCGTCAAGCACCTCGTAGGCTCTTACAAACTTTGGGCGGAACGTAGCGAGTGGCACAATATCGTCTTCGTTTCTGTATTCAAGCAGTGCCTTGCTCTCGTCGCTGAACATATCAGCCATGTTGCCACCGTTCATTTCTATGGTGAAGGCACGGTCTATTACCTTGCGAGAGAACTGGTGCGTGGTGTCGTCCATGTTCACCGTGCCTATGACAAAGAGATTGTCGGGCAGTGAAAGTCCGTTATCCTTCAGGTAGGATATGATTTCGGCATCCTTCTCCGAATAGAGTGCCTTGCTCACTTGATACGATTCATCGCCTGTCATGTGTGGGTTGCTTTCTTCTGTTTCTTTCTTGTAAAGGGCGCAGTTGGCAAACACATCTTCCTTCAGCAGTGGTTGGGTCTGTATCTTGCCGCCAACATTCTTGCGAGTTTCAAGCACGCTGAGATATTCGGCAAAGTATTGCTCCACTGGAGCAAGGTTCATCTCGTCCAAGCAGAGGAAGAAAGGCACGGTTTCATTCTTTATGGCTTTGTATACGAAACGTATGAAGTCGGTCAGTTCGTAACGTCCGCTCAATGCGCTGTAATAGCCGAGCAACTCGGTTGAGTCGTGCCAGTTGGGTTTTACCTCAACCAAACAATAGTTGCCTGGAGCAGTACCGTTCTCATTGCGGAGTCCTCCCTTAGGGCAGGTCATGTAAGCCAATTCCTGTACCTTTTGGCTTTTGCCTGTGCCAGAGATGCCGGCAAGAAGAAGGAATGGTTTGGTGCGGAGGGCGGTAATGAATGGAGAGAATTTTTCTTTTACGATTTCTGTGTCAATTTCTATTTTAATATCGTTCCCTTTTGCGACATCATTAAATGGTAGCTCTCTGTTTATAAGGTCAAGAGTATTTGAAATCAGGCCATAGTGCATCTTTAGATATTCATCACGTCCCTCTTTTGCTATGAATTTTTCGTTATGACACGCTATGTCATATGACATATGTTCTTTTATATAAGAACATAAAACACGGGTTGGTCCTACTGTTTCTTGTCCATTTTCTTTAAAGAGGACATCATTATTGTTGGCTAATTCCTCATATATATTCTCCAAATTAAAAATCAGCTCATTTCCTTCTCCTTTTTTAATCTTATAGCAGCAATCAATTGTAAAAGTAGACAGAATTTGTTTGAATCCGTCTTCTATTGACGATTTATGGTCATGTTTTTCTTCAAGCCACAGACTTAGAAACGCATCTCTTTCGGTAGGATGGAAAGCTGAGAGGTAGGCATCAATGACTATCATCTTATCAGAGAACATCAATGTTTTCTTGTACCTGTTTTTTCCAGTTCTTTCAGAATGACCATTGTCTGTGAATTTCAATTTTCCCAAATTAAAAAACAATTCAATAGCTACTTGTAAGGGTTCACACTGACGAGTAAACAGAGGTGTAGAATTTACTTTATCTGCAACATTTACAATATTTGGGAATGTGGCAGAAATTGTTGATGCAAGTTCGTCCGTCAGTTCAATTTCTGTACTGCCATTTTTCAAAACTTTCTCCTTTGAATAAGTTATATTTTCAGGAGTTTTCGTGGATTTAAAGATGATATACAAAGCGGCAATTATACTTTTCAAATCACCGCATGATGACTTTATTCCTAATCTAAGATTGGGAGTGGTTCTATGCTTTAATGAGGTAGGAAATACTTCTGCCATAAATCTTATTTATTTTCATTATTAACAATCATGTCTGCAACAGCTTTTGCCAACAAGGGTGGTACAGCATTACCGACCTGCTTCATTTGGCAAGTTCTGCTACCGTAAAATCTGAATGAGTCTGGAAATGACTGAATTCTTGCAGCTTCCCGAATCGTTAGACAACGGTCTAAAATAGGGTGTGTGAATCTTCCCGATGATGGAGTATCAAACCTTGTTGTAATTGTAGGAGCAATGCCGTCTTCCAATAAGCGGCACCAAGTCCCACTATATATGGACTTTGTCAATAATTCTTTAGGAAGGACTTCTTTGCCTGCTCCTTTCGGAATCATCTTTAATCTTTCAAGAGCGGATTTAGAATGGTTTGTCGCCACATGGTTATATAGTTTTTTACAATTTCCTCTCATTAACTTTTGATAAGCAGAATCAGCCGTTTTGTCGTACACTGTAACTTCAACGCCTTCCCCTGATTTTATGAATGGAAGATCGTAAATGGCATCCTTTACTGTTGTATGAATGTTCAAAGGCTTAGGTAAACTGATTTCTAAATTATCAATTTGTCCAATAAACACAGCCCTTCTTCGGTCTTGTGGCACACCAAAGTCGCGAGCATAAAGAACTCCACATGTTACTTCATACCCTAATTTTCCAAAAGACTTAATAATTTCATCTTTGAAATATCCATTGGATGTCGTAATTATGTTAGGGACATTCTCTAATACAAAATATTTTGGTTTGAATTCTGCCACGAACTTCACAAACTGCTTAAACAAGAAATTTCGAGGATCATCAAGGCTCAATCTCTTACCTTTTTGAGAAAATCCTTGACAAGGAGGACCTCCGATTATTACATCAATATTTGGATGCTTCTTATGCAATTCTTCAACATCCACTTTTGATATGTCATCGGCAATTACATCTGTTGTAGGATGATTGAGTTTGTATGACTCTGCTATTTCCGTATCAAATTCGATAGCAAAACCAATATCAAAGCCATCCATTCTGAATCCTTCAGAAAGACCACCGACTCCAGCAAACAAATCTCCTACTATCATATTTCGTTTAAAATTCTATCTTCTGATAATTTATAATACTTTTCGTTTAACTCTATTCCTATGAATTTCCTTTTTAACTTTTTGCAAGAAACCCCAGTGCTTCCACTACCCATAAATGGGTCAAGGACTGTATCGTTTTCATTAGAAAGTATTTCTATGAAATGACTCAAAAGTCCTATAGGCTTTTGTGTGGGGTGTTTACCAAACTTTCGTTCCTTATTGCTTATTGTTGCAGTTTCAACAAAATCATGGATTGCTTTTCCTTCATTATTAAATGTTCCTGTTGTTCCGTCATTAACCATATAAATCCAAGTTTCCGTGGAATTTATGAACTGTAAATTCATATTCCTCGGTAGAGGATTTGTTTTATGCCATACGCCAACAGTTTTATAGTAAAAACCATTCTCTTGACCTAAGTTAATAAGAGTTTCGACTTTAATAATAGACATGAACATTAAGAAGTTTCCTTTCTTTTTCAAGACTCTATGACATTCTTGAAAAAGGATGTTCATTTGTCTTGTCCATTCATTGAAATCTAAATCATCCCAGCCAGATGCGGCAAAATGTCCTTCGCGCAACTTATTCATATTAGTGCCGCGTTTTTTCATGAACAAGCCTAAATTGTATGGAGGGTCTGTTATTATTAAATCCACGCATTTATCTGGAAGATTTTGCAACTTGGTAATAGCATCACCCAATGCGATGCATGAATTTTCACCAATTTGCACAAAATCTTTTATTTTTTTTATTTCAGCCATGATTACATGTCTTCCTATTTTTCTTTACTTTCTTTCTCCTCACCAAACTTTCTAATCTCGTTTGTGAGTACATCCTCTAATTCTTTCTTTGGTACTATCAGTTGATAGTCAGCCACGCCTATTGGCTTGCCCATGTCTTCGAGGGCAAGCTCCACTTCCACACGGTCTTTCTCCGCACATAGGATGATGCCGATAGAGCGGTTTTCATCTGCACCACGTTCAAGACGGTCGAGCAACGAAAGATAATAGTTCATCTTTCCTGCATATTCAGGCTTGAAAGCGCCAATCTTCAAGTCAACAGCCACAAGGCAGCGCAAGCCACGGTGGAAGAATAGCATATCCACCTTGCTCTCTTTGCCGTTGTACTCCAGCACGTGTTGGTTGCCTATAAAAGTAAAGCCGTTGCCGAGCTCCATAAGGAAGCGAGTGATAGCTTTCACAAGTCGGTCTTCAAGTTCAAGCTCTAATATAGGGCTTGTTACTCCAAGAAAGCCGAGATTATAGCTGCTACTGAACACCTCATTGGCATATTGAGCTTGCTCCATAGGAAGCGTGCGACTGAAATTGTTGTCAACCTTTGTTGCCAACTGCGACTCGTACATATTCAGTTTGATAGCATTGAGTAGTAAGTCGCGGTTCCAGCCTTTTTCGATAGTTTCTTGTGCATAATATAATGTGGCAGAATCATCCAAATTCTTTCCAAGTAGATATACATTATGCGACCACGGCAAAAATGCAACGCTCCGTTGCACTTTTATATCACTATCGCAATAGCGCAAATAAAAACGCTTCATATACCATAGATTTCGAGGTGAAAGTCCCATCTTCGGATAGCGTTCTTTCAAGTCTACGGACAACTGGCGTACCACGCCATCCCCATGTCCGCTCTCTACCTTTCGCTCATGAAGCATTTTGCCAATCTCCCAATATGCGGAAGCAATATTGCCGTTAATATGCTTGGCAATTTCTAGTCGGGCGTGTTCAATCACTGCAACGGCATGTTGTAGCATCGACTCGTAGACTTCACGTTTTATCGGAAGTTGTTTGTTATCAGTGTTCATTTTTGAAGTTTCTCTTTTTCTGTTGTTGACAAGTTTTCACCTGCCTTTTTCGTTTCGTATAGTCTACAAAAATACACTAAAGTATTTTAAAGGACAATACCTTGCAAAAATACAAAAAAACAATGACGTTTTGGCGCTTTTCGATATTAAACTTTCCTAACTCACACATATTATATTGTGAACCTTGTCTTTTCCCCCTACCACCATTTGCTCATACCTTTGCCATAAGAAGCACCAATTTATGCCAGATACACTAACATTTATATCTGTTCATACCATCTTAGGTGCCCACGCCTGGTCGATGCTTTTCTCCGGGTCTTGCATCTGCTCCAACCGTGTGCTTGCTACTTGTGCTATTCACAACTTGAAAGGCTCTGCCTTGGGAGATGGAATGGACTGTATAAGACGGAACAGTTGCTCTGTATCAGCTACGTCCGTCAGGCGGAGCTTGCCGTCGGCTGCACGCAATTTCAAGCGGTTACAAGTTGTAACCGTTTGGTTGCCTACCTTTATTAATCTGTATTTTTACTTGAATACGAATTTCCATGCACTCTCCAAGTAGGACAGGGGTCTCCGTGCCCCGTCCTCCAGCACCCATCATTGCTATCATTATTATTTTTGGGAAGGGAGGGGCATAACGCTTCTCATGGAGAACATATATTGGTTGTTGGAGGACGTGGCGCGGAGACCACCGTCCTACTTGGAGAGTGCATCCGTTTAGATAAGATTAAAGCGTGGTATATAATAATATCAAGAATGGTATATAGTAATATTAAGCGTGGTATATAGTAAAAACAAAAAAGGTTATCTGAAAAACAGATAACCTCTTTTTGTGACTCCGGCAGGATTCAAACCTGCAACCTTCTGATCCGTAGTCAGATGCTCTATTCAGTTGAGCTACGGAGCCATACTTCTTAAAAGCGAGTGCAAAGGTATGCATTTCTTTTTGTTCTGCCAAATATTTTGCAAACTTTTTTCTAAATTTCTTGTTTTTATTGCCGCCTGTATGCAATAAAATGCTTATTTTTGCATACACATTAAAACATATTACCACGTAACCCTACATCATGACGCGAGCAACAAAAAACCTATTAATATTGTCTGTGGCACTTGCTGTGGCCATGGTGTCGAGCCTTTTTGTAGGGCCCGTACACATACCAGCGCACAGCATTGTAGACATATTGTTAGGGCGCGAAGTCAGCCACAGCAGCGAAGCGTGGCGCTTCATTGTGCTGCAAACCCGTCTGCCACAAACCCTTACGGCCGTGCTGTGTGGTGCCGCCCTGTCGTTATGTGGCCTTTTGTTACAAAACATTTTTCGCAATCCGCTGGCCGATCCCTCAGTCTTCGGCATCAGCAGTGGCGCCGCCTTAGGTGTGGCCGTAGTCATGTTACTGATGGGGGGCAGTAGCGCTGTGGCGGGCTTGGCGGGCATGGGTGCTGTGGTGGCAGGCGCTTTTGTGGGCGCTATGGCCGTAACGCTGGTGGTGTTTGGCTGTGCCCTGGTGGTGCGCAGCCGTGTGGCCCTGCTCATCATCGGTCTGATGATAGGCTATTTGGCCTCGTCGGCCATCACTTTGCTCAACTATTTTGCTACAGAAGGCGGCGTAAGGTCGTTCCTTGTGTGGGGCATGGGTAGCTTTGTCAGCGTGTCGCCCACACAACTGCCGTGGCTGGCCGTGGCCGTGCTGGTGCCCTTGCTGCTGGCCCTTACGCTGGTAAAACGCCTCGACATCATGTTGCTGGGCGATGCCTATGCCCAGTCGTTAGGCGTAAGCGTGCCTCGTGTGCGCCGCATGGTGTTGCTGCTCACAGGCTTCCTCACAGCCGTTACCACCGCCTTTTGTGGCCCTATCGCCTTCATAGGCTTGGCCGTTCCACACCTTGCACGTTTGGCAGTGCGCACCGACAGTCATCTCTGCCTCATGCCCGCCTCGCTGCTCATGGGTGCCTTGGTGGCGGTGTTGTGCCAGATAGGGTGCTCGATACCTGGCGGTGGAGGGGTGCTGCCCGTAAATGCCGTTACCCCCTTGGTGGGTGCCCCAGTGGTGCTATATGTCATCCTGCATGCCGAACGTAGAGCATAGGTTGGCTCTCATATCGCCATTACTGAAAAAGAAAAACGCTATAAACACAATACAATCATGAACGATAAAGAACGCATATTGGCGCTGCGCAAGCAGCTAAACGAACATAACTATAAATATTATGTGCTGAACGAGCCCGACATCACCGACTTTGAGTTTGATGCCCTGATGCGCCAGCTGCAACAGTTGGAGGCACTGCACCCCGAACTGGCCGACCCAAACTCGCCCACACAGCGTGTGGGCAGCGACCTGAACCAAGAGTTTAAACAGGTGGCACACCGTTACCCCATGCTGTCGTTGGCCAATACTTATAGTCAAGAAGAGGTGCGCGACTGGTACCAGAGCGTGCAGCGTGGCCTGCAGGGCGAGCCTTTTGAGGTGTGCTGCGAGATGAAATATGACGGACTGAGCATTTCATTGACTTATGTGGATGGCCAACTGGTGCGTGGCGTGACACGTGGCGATGGTATTCATGGCGATGATGTAACGGCCAACGTGAAAACCATTCGCTGCATACCCTTGGTGCTGCCAGGAACGGGCTATCCGCACGAGTTTGAGATACGTGGCGAGATACTGATGCCCTGGAAGGTGTTTGAACGCCTGAACGCTGAGCGCGAGGCTGCCGAAGAGCCTCTGTTTGCCAATCCACGCAACGCTGCCAGCGGAACGCTGAAGAGCCAAAACTCGCGACTGGTGGCCAGCCGACAGCTCGACAGCTATCTCTATTATCTGCTGGGCGACACGCTGCCCACTGATGGGCACTATGAAAACCTGCAAGAGGCGGCGCGCTGGGGCTTCAAAATTAGCCAAGGTATGAAGAAGGTGAAGACGCTGGAAGAGATCTTTGCCTACATCGACTATTGGGATACCGAGCGCAAAAACCTGCCTGTGGCCACCGACGGCATTGTGCTGAAGGTAAACTCGCTGCACCAACAGCAGCGCCTGGGCTACACGGCCAAAAGCCCTCGCTGGGCCATCGCTTACAAGTTTAAGGCCGAGCGCGCGCTCACACGTCTCGACGAGGTGACGTATCAGGTGGGTCGAACGGGTGCCATCACGCCAGTGGCCAATATGCAGCCTGTGCAGTTGGCGGGCACCACCGTGCGCCGCGCCACGCTGAACAACGAAGACTTTATTCGCAGCCTTGACCTACATATTGCCGACTATGTGTATGTTGAGAAGGGCGGCGAGATTATACCTAAGATAGTGGGCGTAGAGGTAGACAAACGTCCGGCCGACGCAAAGCCCGTAACCTTCATTACCCATTGTCCTGAATGTGGTGCCCAGCTGGTGCGCTATCCTGGCGAGGCTGCCCACTATTGTCCGAACGATGCTGCTTGTCCGCCACAAATAAAGGGGCGCATTGAGCACTTTATTGCTCGCCGAGCCATGAATATCGACTCGCTGGGCCCTGAAACCGTTGACGAATACTTCCGTCGCGGACTGATACATAACATTGCCGACCTGTATGACATTAAGGTGACCGACATTTGTGCGGGTGGAAACAAACAGCGCTCGGCACTGAAAATAGTGAAGGCCATTGAGGCATCAAAACAGGTGCCTTTCGAGCGCGTGGTGTTTGCCCTGGGCATACGCTTCGTGGGCGAGACGTCGGCACGACTTATTGCTCGCCGAATGGGCAACATTGATGCGCTGATGAACGCGTCGCTCTCTACCCTTATGCAGATTGATGGGGTGGGCGAGGTTATTGCTAATAGCATATTGGCCTACTTCCGTAACCCCACCAACCGCGAGATTGTTGAACGTCTGCGCGCCTGTGGCCTGCAAATGAGCATTGTGAGTGATGAGGCTGTACCTGCCTCAAATGTGCTTGAGGGCAAGAGCATCGTCATTAGTGGCGTGTTTCAGCACCACAGTCGCGACGAGTATAAGGCGCTGATAGAGCGTCATGGCGGAAAGAATGTGGGCAGCATCAGCGGTAAAACGTCGTTTATATTGGCGGGCGAAAACATGGGGCCTTCAAAGCTTGAAAAGGCTGAGAAGCTGGGTGTGGCCATCGTTGATGAAGACACGTTCTTGAAGATGATTGAAGGAGAATGATAACACTTTTACGCTGCTATGATAAGAATAATGTGTAAAGGTTGGGTGCTGGCCGTGGCGCTGCTGTGGGGCAGCAGCGTCATGGGGCAGACGAAAGCGCCGCTGACCGAAGCCGACAGCCAAGAAACCTATACCTGTGTGCACGATGCTGCAACGCTGGAAGATGGCGATGTGGTGGTGATTGCTAACGCGGGCTATGGCTATGCACTGGGTAAGCAACAAAATACAAATAATAGGCAAGGCGTGAAGGTAGAGATTGTTGATGAACAATTAACGCCTAACGAGCAGGTGCAGCTGATAACGCTGAAGAAGCACGACGATACATGGGCTTTGGGCGTGGGTGATAACCAATGGTTGTGTGCTACAGGAACCAGTTCGACACAACTGAAAACCACCTCGAAGATGGATGAGTATGCTTTAGCTAATATTTCAATAGAGGCGGCTTCAGGTAATGCTTGCATAAACTTTACAGGCCCTCATGCAAAAAATATGGTGATGCGTTTCTCACACACATCGAAGGTCTTTAATTGTTATACCTCGCTCACCAGTGTCGACTCTCTTCAAATCTATCGCCGCACCCGCATCATCCCTTCCTTAACCTTGACTGATGATGGCGCCGACCTTACACCTGTTATCACAAAAGCAAAGGGCGCAACGGTGCAACGTGTTACACTGAACCGCCACTTTGTGGCCGATGGTGGCTGGCATACGTTATGCTTGCCTTTCAACCTTACGGCTCAAGATATAAAAGAGGTGATGAGAGGGGCCGAGGTAGCCGAGTTTTATGCCGTGACAATGGAGGCTGATGGTGCGCTGACCTTGGGCTTCCGACCCGTTACTCATACGTTGGCGGGACATCCGTATTTAGTGCGCATGGCACGCGAGGTAGAGCAATGCGTGTTTGAAAATAAGCTGATAGCATCAGCACAACCTGTGCCTGTAACGCTAACAACGGCCGATGGTAGCGAATATATCTTCAAAGGCATCTATGCGCCCACACGCTTACAAGGCACCGATTATCGTTTCCTACGTTCTGATGGCGCCAGCTTTGCTGTGCCTAATGGCGAGGGAAAGGTTGATGCCACACGTGCCTACTTTGTCTTTAGCTTGCCCATCGAGTCGGCACAGTGTGTCTTCTTACCAGCCACATCGGGCATTGAAGCGCCTGACGCGTTGGGCGCTACATCGTTGAGGCAAGGGGCTCGCTCAAACATTGCTTACGATTTGATGGGTCGACGTCTGTTCACCACGAAACAGCAAAAAGGCATTGTGGTAGTGAACGGTAAAAAGATGTGGTTGAAGTAGAAAAAAAAGAAAAACATGAAAATAATAGTAGAACAACAAATTGAAAATGTGTGCCCACGCTTTGTGGGTGCCTGTGTAGAGGCCGAGGTAGAGAACACGCCTTACTCGGAAGAACTGTGGAAGGTGATTGACCGACAGGGCGAACAGTTTAGGCAGCTCTTCACCACGCAAACCGTAAAAGGTATTAGTGCCATTGCGGCCACACGCAGCGTATATAAGGCGTGCGGTAAGGATCCGTCGCGCTATCGCCCGTCGTCAGAGGCGCTGATACGCCGTATGCTGCAGGGCAAACAGCTGTATCAGATTGACACGCTGGTCGACCTTATCAACCTTGCCAGCATTACCTATGGTTACAGCATTGGTGGCTTTGATGCCGATAAGTTTGATGGCGACACATTAACCTTGGGCGTAGGTCGCGAAGGCGAGCCTTACGAGGGCATTGGCCGTGGTATGTTAAACATTGCAGGATTGCCTGTTTATCGCGATGCTACGGGTGGGGTAGGAACGCCCACCAGCGACAACGAACGCACAAAGATGACGTTGGGCACACGCCACCTCGTGGCCTTGGTGAATGGATACGATGGCAACGAGCACGATGTGCAGGCCACCGCCCAACTGATTATCGACCTCGTTACCCGCTTCTGTAACGGACGTAACGCCCACTTCTTTCTTTATCGATAATGAAGGGATATTTGGGCTCAGATAATATTGTCGTGTTTTTAACAATCTGATAATATATTATTGCGTTATTACGAGTATTTATTTTTATCTAAACGGATGTGCCCTCTAAGTAGGACGGTGGCCTCCGTGCCCCGTCCTCCAGCACCCAACCTAAATAAACACTTTCTGTTGATAACCTCACATATTTATTGCCCATTTCTAATGTCGGGAGGACGTGGCACGGAGGCCACCGTCCTACT
>ERZ1026852.115-NODE-115-length-55391-cov-33.840321_pt1 | contig 55391 bp, 43 predicted proteins | sample MGYA00380156_ERZ1026852 | MGnify/ENA primary metagenome ERZ1026852 (study PRJEB33269, sample SAMEA4719792) | human gut metagenome | biome: human-associated habitat; feature: organic feature; material: feces | place: Cameroon | collected 2013-10 ...
AAGGCAAAAAATAAAAAGGGGTGCGTCACAGACTTATGACACACCCCCTTTTTAGTTAACTAGCTCATAATCAATGATGTATATGCTTGTGTTGCTTTTTGGCACGCATCTTGTCCTTATTACTAGTGAATAAGACAACAAAATAATAATAACAATAAAAATATTAAGATTATGAGAAAGTTTATGTTCGCAGCCGTTTCGGCAATGGTTATGGTTTGTGTTAGCAACGTATTCGCTAATCAGTCAGCAATGCAGTTCGAGTCAAACGATGTCATTCAGTCTGATTCTGTAGTAACAGACTCTGCAAAGCAGGGAGCTGTAGAAGTTGCAGTTCCTGTAGACACTACAGCTGCTTCAGAGAACGCTTCAGAGAATGCTGCAATTGAGAATGCTTCTTCAGAGAATGCAGCACCAGAAAATGCTGCAACTGAGATTCCTGCTGAATCTGAAAGTAATGCAACGGCAGAGAACGCAGAAGCTACTGTAGATAGCGCTGTTGCACAGTAATTGTAATAGGTTAGATTTGGGATAACGAAAAGGCTCTTTCGGTCGCAATATAAACGACCGAAAGAGCCTCTTTAAGTTTGTTTATCGCATAATTGAATGCCTTATTATCTCTTTTTTCTAGACTTCACAACCGTAAAGTTGGCTTTGTGGGCATTCTGGAGGCCTCCGTGCTTCTCGAAATAATCCAAAGTTTCACTCTCCATAAAATTCTTACCAGAGAGTTTGTTTAATGTAGCAAACGGTGCAAGCGACGAACGTACCATTCTCTTGTAGCTATCCTGTTTCAATACCTGACCGATTAATAAATCGATGAATTCGTCAGCAAAAGCTACCTCGTCTTCGTCATTGGCTGCGTCGTTGGCTTCATTGTAATATTCTACCATGCGGTTCAATCTTGACGTTCTTTCAACGAGCTCGTCCAATACGCTATGGTATCTGAAAGATGCAGGACCCGTAGGATTGATATATTTGGTTTCCATACATTTTTTGAGCATCAGATATTCATCAACAAGGCTTTGGTTGTCGAGCTCATAGACGTGTGTGCGTGCGTCATTCCAGTCTGGTTGCTTAGCATCCTCTTTCGGAGGCTTGACAGGAGTAACCTTTTTAATGCCGTATTTTGCATTTGTTGGGGTTCCGACAGGTGCAAAAAGAGCTGTGTGGTTTGCTCCAAACAAGGATGATGAAGAATTTGGCATTACCGGAAGCTTACCTTTCAGGCTTGAAGTGCCGACAGACTTGGTTTTATGGGTGGTTTTAGACACCTCTTGTTTTACTTCTTGCTTTACTTTGTTAACAGCGCTTTTGAATCTATCCTTAAACGACTGCGCTGATGCGGTTTGAACTCCTCCAATAAAGCCAACCAAGCTAAAGAGAATAATTGTACGTAGTTTCATAATACTTTTTAATTCTGCAGCACTATTAATAAACAGTTAATATACACACTTGAATTACAACAGTTAAAACTATAGTAAGTAGTAAAACAGATTTGTTCAAGGTCTTTTGTCATATCAGCGGTTCCCAATATCTTAGTGCTGCCTTAAAATAAGGAAAACTCTGATAGGCATTTTTGAGAATGTGTAAAAGCATCTAAAATGCTAAACACGACTTATCTTATGCAAAGATAATGCAAACGAGCGCAATGAAAGTTTACTTTCAGATTGCCGAGTGCAGCTTATCTTATGCAAAGATAAAAATAATTTCTGAATTCCCGCCAATATGCTTTCCGAAAAGATGTCACTTGTGACATCTTTTCGGAGTAAAGACATTCCCATTATAATACTCTTTCTTACCTTTTATAATATGCTTTTTTGCCTATACCGGCAAGAAAGTGGGTGTTTTATGTGTGATATTTATGGTTTATGCCGCAAAACGCTATGAGGAATGTTTATTAGTTATTGTTTTCTATTTGTATACCAGATTCAACGAATACAGCTTATATAATAAGAACAACTAAAGATACACGTTGATGATATTTAATGGCTTTTGCGTTCAACAACTGTTGAACGGTCGGAGAAGTTAATATACTTTGCGATTTATATTAATATACTTTACCGTTCAACAGCTGTTGAACGAAGAAGAATATTCTATTGGAGGCTTTTGACGAGTATTTATGTCGGTCTAACAAGCCATTTAGGCAGTTTTTTCAAGCGGTTTAACTCGCTATCGCAAGCCATTTTAGTCGTTTACGATATTAGCCTCGGTTGCATTATGATTGCTATCAAATGTTCGTTTGCTTACTATCAAATCTATTTTTGCTTACTGTCAAATACTGCTTTGCTTGCTATCAAATATATTTTTATAATAAAAAAACAGGGAAAACACATAATAAAGTGTGGCAGAACGATATATTTTACATAATGGTATAATACGTAACTTTGCACCACCTAATGGCAACATTTTGCACAAAACAAATTGGGGGTTAAGGATAAAAGCATTATATTTGCATGTGGTTATTATGAACCCACGATAAATAAAAGATTAATCAAGGATTATCCCACAATTAACCCCTATCGTATGCGAATCTACCATCTTTATACAATAGAGCTATGGATATAGAGCAAGTTAGAGAATTCACGTTGTCGCTATACGGCGTGACAGAAGATCAGCCCTTTGGCGACGACAACATAACCTTCAGAGTTGAGGGCAAAATATTCCTATGCCTTTGGTTGGGCAACGAGGAGCATAGCGCTATAGACGGTATGCATAAGTTTGCCTGCAAGCTGAGTCCTGATAGGAATGAGGAGTTACGAGATAGATATGAAGCCGTAACGCCAGCTTTTCATTGGAACAAGAAACATTGGAGCGACGTGTATTTCGAGCAGATAGAAACCGAGGTGGTAATGGCATGGATAATTGAATCGTATCAGCTTATCGTAAGCAAGTTGCCTAAGGCTGCGAGGGTGAAATATCAAATGTAAATAAAGCACATAACAATAAACAAATGAAAGCATATACATATATAGAAAAAGGTAAGTTTGCCTTGATAGATAAACCGAAGCCTGAGCTTCAGGAAAGTACCGACGCTATAGTCCGCGTTACGTTGGGTAGCATCTGCACCAGCGACTTGCATATCAAGCATGGTAGTGTGCCAAGGGCTGTGCCTGGCATTACCGTTGGTCACGAGATGGTGGGAGTTGTAGAAGAAATTGGTGCCGACGTTAAAGGCGTGAAACCAGGCGATAGAGTAACGGTAAATGTGGAGACATTCTGTGGTGAATGCTTCTATTGTAAGCATGGATATGTGAACAATTGCACATCGCCACATGGCGGATGGGCATTAGGTTGTCGTATTGATGGCGGACAAACGGAGTATGTGCGTGTGCCGTTGGCTTCGCAAGGACTGAATCGCATACCAGATAATGTGACTGACGAGCAGGCGTTGTTTGTTGGCGATGTACTTGCAACAGGCTTTTGGGCTGCACGCATAAGCGAGATAACGGCAGAAGATACAGTCTTGATAATTGGTGCTGGTCCTACGGGTATCTGTAGCTTGCTTTGCTCTATGCTTAAAGAGCCTAAGCGCATTATCGTTTGCGAGCGTTCGAAAGAGCGTCGTAGGTTTGTCAAGGAGCATTATCCAAATGTGCTACTTACTACTCCCGACGAATGCGAAGAGTTTGTGAAGAACCATAGCGACCATGGAGGTGCTGATAGAGTGTTGGAGGTGGCAGGAGGCAAAGATACCTTCCGTTTGGCATGGCTTTGTGCACGACCTAATGCCATCGTCACTATCGTAGCCCTCTACGACGAGCCGCAGGTGTTGCCGCTACCTGATATGTATGGCAAAAACCTTACCTTCAAGACAGGAGGTGTGGATGGTTGTGACTGTGAGGAAGTGCTACAACTTATAGCGCAAGGCAAGATAGATACCACTCCGCTCATTACCCATCGTTTCCCTCTCAGCCAAATTGAAGAGGCATACAGAATATTCGAGAACAAGGAAGATGGCGTGATAAAAATAGCTGTCGAGGAAGGGTGAAAATAATAAAAGACCAAGTCGTACGGAAACAAACGACTTGGTCTTTTAATATATAAATAGTTAGAATATTACTTCTTCACTTTTCTGCTTGCCACTCTGCCATCAGCATACAGCATCTTTGCGATGTTGATGCCTGGTTGTGGAGCGTTGAGCTTTGTGCCATCTATATTATAATAGGTGATGTCTATGGGAAGTTCCGAATTGGTAGCCGAAATGTTGTCAATACCATTTGCGGTAGATGTTATGTCGAGAGTAGCTCCAGCACCATTCTCCTCGTTGGTCACAACCTCCTCTACCAGCTTGCTGTCGTAAGCCTTCAAAGTGTAGTGGTCGGAAGGAATGAAATATTCTGCGCTACCCGAGCGACTTTGGAAATCTTTAGCGTTGAGGTTGCCAATAGTTGTGATGTTGTAGTCTTTCTTTCCGCTACTTGTGGCATAGTTTTTCCAAGGAGTCTTCTTTGTTGCGTTGCTTGTGAAAGCGTTGTTTTCGACATAAATGTTCGACTTGTAGCCATAGCCTATGCAATAGTGGGCGTTGGAGCTTGAATATAGACAGTTTTGTATGTGCACCTGTCCAAATCTTACGCGAGGCATACGTTCCGAGCATCCCTCATCCCACCAGCAGTTGGCAAAAGTAGTGCGCAGATGTCCTTCGTCTCCCGAACGCTTATCGCTATTTCCCCATAGGTCGCAGTTGCGATGGTCGTTAGAGCCACCAGAGCCTCCTGCCCATGGAGCTATCAGATAGCGGAATCTACACCATGTTACGCAGATATTGTCCGAACCATTCACGCAGTCGAAGTTGCCGTCTACACCATCCTGAAAGTCGCAATGGTCTACCCATATATATGTAGAACCAATAATCGTAAGATTGTCGTTGCCATCTATATCGTAGGCTCCTGCGCTCTTGAAGATGATGTTTCTCAGAATAATGTTCTTGCATGAAGATAGCTGCATGATGCCAGTTTCGCTCACGCTTGCTGAATGTTTAGAGTTTACGAACGCAGCCCCTTTCATACCGATAATGGTTTTGTTCTGCACACTCTTCACGTTGGTAAGTCCCGAGAACTCTATTTTGCCATCCACATAGATTATCTTCTTATCTGTACCTTTTAGGGCGTTCATCAGTTCAGTCTTGTTGGTAACAGTAACCTTTGTGCCACCCTCGCCACCTGTAACATTTCCATCTACAGTAGCCCATCCTAATGGTGCATTAAGGTCGTATGGCGACAGGTTGTCTGTCCATCCGGCATTAGCCGCAAGGTTTCCCGTTGTCATCATCAAAGCGACGGCAAGGAAGCGTGAAATAATAGTTTGTTTCATTGTTTGTATTGATTTGTTTTGTTGTTTCGATTATTTTTTTATTCTTCAGGCTTCTTTAGTTCGCCACCCATATTGATAGCTTCAAGGAGCTTCACAGCATCCACATATTGAGCCATACCTTCAGCCACCTGCTTTGCATCACGCATAGCCAGCACTACGGTTGATGGACGATTCACCACGTCGCCTCCTGCAAATACTCCCTTACGAGTAGTCATGCCGTATGGCTTTTCTCGAGTCAATACGTAGCCACGATCATCAACGTCGATACCTGTTGTGGTAGATACTATTCGGCTTGCTGGTGCAGAACCAACAGCCATGATAACGAAGTCAGCTTTCTCTACTCGGCGCTCGCCATTTGATTCGATGACAACCTCGTTGAGTGTTCCTTTCTCGTCATGAATCTCCACGATGCTCGACTCCCAACTAAACTTAACGCCTTCTTCTACAGCCTCGTCGTATTCCGAGCGCAAAGCACTCATATCGTTTATTGTGCGATGGTAAACCACTTCTACGTGGCTTGCTCCTAAGCGTACGGCTGTTCGAGCAGCATCCATAGCTGTATTTCCACATCCTATCACGAATACACGATTGCCCTCGTGAACCACAATCTCGTCGCGACTAAGGTTGCCCTCGTTGTAGAGGCTCACACGGCGCAAGAACCATATAGCCTGGCGCACGCCCTTGAGGTTGCTTCCTGGTATATTTAGCTTTTTAGGCTTGCCAGTTCCGGTTCCCATAAAGATAGCGTCGTAGCCAAGATCAAAGAGTTTGTCGATAGTCAGGTTGTCCTTACCCACGGTAGTATTGCAATGGAACACCACGCCCAGCTCCTCAATCTTCTTAATCTCTCGGCGCACTATTTCCTTAGGCAATCGATATTCAGGAATACCAAACATCAATACTCCTCCTGGTTCTGGTTCCATCTCGAAAATCTCTACGTTGAAGCCCTGGCGTGCCAAGTCGCCTGCAATAGTTAGTCCGGCGGGTCCTGAACCAATAACCGCAATCTTACCTCTTGTCTTAGGCAACAAGTTTTCGCGGATAAGCCCCATGTTGCCATCAAAGTCGGCAATAAATCTTTCCAACTTGCCCACATGTATGCCTTGTCCCTTTTTGTTAAGCACACAATGACCTTCGCATTGCTTCTCGTGAGGACATACTCGTCCGCAAACAGCAGGCAGATTACTCTTGTTGTTTATTATATCCATAGCGTTGCCGAGGTTACCCATCGACAACTCATGAATCCAATCCGGAATATCATGACTTATAGGACATCCCTTCTTGCATTGAGGCACTTTGCAATGCAGGCAACGTTTTGCCTCGTTGATAGCCTCAAGCATGGTGTATCCTTCGTTAACTTCTTGAAATAACTTGTTTTCTGTTTCCATATTTTGATATATTCAGCTTTTATAGTAAATATATTTTTTGCAAAGATACTGCTTTTAGTTCAAGTTTGTTACAATAATCAAGCTATATCTCAACTTTTTTACCTTCATAACAATATTTTTTTGTAAAACCATCATAGTTTTCAATTAAAACTACTATCTTTACAGAGGAATTGTTATTATGTATTAATTATGGCATATACTATTAGCGACAAATTAGATTGGATTATGATTTTCATCTATGAGTTCGGACGAAAACATGGACTTACGATGAAGCAGGCATTCAACTACCTCTATCGTTACCAAGGAATGGCTTTCTTGGATAAGCATTATGATTATGTTCATACTCAATCATTTAAGTCGATGGTTGAAGATATAACGGAATATTGCCATAGAAAAGGAGGAGGACTACTATGAAACTATATCATGGAACGAATATAGATTTTGAAAAGATTGATATTGACAAGTCTAAGCCTAATAAAGATTTTGGTCGGGGTTTTTATCTGTCTGCAGATTATGAACAAGCTATGAATATGGCAAATATTAAGTTTGAGCAAATGGAAATAGGCAGTCCTCTTGTACAAGAATATTTTGTAGATGAGATTGAAATGCAAAAACTTAAGTGTCTAATATTTAATGACTATACAGAAGAATGGGCAAAGTTTATTCTACAAAATAGAAATAATCCTTCAACAAAATCTGCTCATGATTATGATATAGTCATAGGACCGATAGCAAATGATAGGGTAGGAGTGCAGCTTTGGAAATATGAAAGTCAACTCATAGATTTACCAACTTTGGTGAAACGATTAAAGTATATGAAAGGAATCACAATCCAATATTTCTTTGGAACAGAACGTGCAATTGAATTATTGAAGAGATTATGAATGAAAAAGGTGAAATGAAAGCAGATTTGGTAAAAAACTTGGCAATTCTGCTTATGAATGAAAATAAAGAAATGAAAATCGATGAAGCTCTTGCTATTGTTTTCAATTCTGATACTTATCAAAAGATAATGAATGATAAAGCAGGCTTGTATTTTCAAAGTCCAAGATACGTCTTTTCTTTCTTGGAAAGCGAACTAAAGAATGGGAAGATTTGCTAAAAAAATAAATGGAAAAGCATACAATGATAGTATGCTTTTCCATAATAAAAATATTTTCTATAAACTCAAACTTACCAATCAACCTTTTCGCTAAGTATTTCGCCATCGGTAGCATCGTCGGCAGTAAATGTGTTGCCACGATATTGTACGCAAAGCATTAAGAGAGGTTCTGAACCATTATTGCGAACCGAACGCTTACCTGCAGGTGCTACTCTTACCACGCTTCCTTCCTGAATAGCGAATACCTCGCCATCAACTTGGAACTCGCCCTTGCCACTAAGGAAGAAATACAATTCCTCATGATTCTTGTGGGTATGAAGGAATCCTGTTTCTGTGCCAGGAGCAAAAATTTGGAATGAGAATTCGCCACCTGTAGCATTCACGTTCTGACCACCAAACACCTTTCCTGGAATCTTTAATTCCGGACCTAACTGCAAGGTGTAGTCCTTAATCTCATTCAATTTACCAAAATCTACGGCTGTGAAGTTTGCAGCCTTTGCGATAGTCTTTGTTTCTTTCATAATGTGCTATAGTTTTTAGTTGATTATAATTCTTTCTTTCCCTTAATCTAATTACAGATAGAGGATTATTTCGCTTGCAAAGATATACTGAAAAAATAATCCTCACAAGAAGGCACAAAAGGGTTAGATAGTTACTTCGAAGTAACTATTGTGGAAGAATGGGAGAAAGAAAAAATCATCATTAACTAAGATTAACTACAAGCATATATGGTAGTCTATGGATATTAGTTACTTTTGTAGCCTATTGTGGTGTATAAAGCTATTGCTACAATATATTGAGAATATTAAAGCATAACGAGATTACAGAAAAAAGATATATAGCTTATGGCAAGAATGATGAAGGAAATGGTATTTCACGACTGTCCGATACGTAATGTGTTATCACGCATTTGCGACAAATGGTCGTTGTTAGTTATCTATACGTTGAACGCTCATAATGCGGAGCCTATTCGCTTTAACGCACTTCGCAAACTAATCCCCGATATTTCGCAAAAAATGCTCACCAGCACTTTGAAGACTCTTGAGGCTGATGGCTATGTGAATCGCAAGGTGTATGCTGAGGTTCCTCCAAGAGTAGAATATTCGCTTACCCCTCGCTCCGAAACGTTAATCCCTATTATGAATAGTTTGATAGAGTGGGCAGGTGACAACATGGCGATGATACTTAAAGATAGACAGCAAAAAGCTGTTTAGGGAAAAGATGTTATTATTTCCGACATTAGGGTAATATGGCTTTTAAACAAAAGTAGTAATTTTGCACCATCTAACAATACAACAACATTAATGCATATATAAATTAAGGTAAAAGGTATGTATATAGAGAAAATTCAGTCGCCAGCCGATTTGAAAGGCATGGACATTAAAACTTTGAATATCGTTGCCGACGAAATTCGCCAGGCTGTATTAAATCGTGTGAGCAAACATGGAGGCCATGTAGGTCCTAACCTCGGATTTGTTGAGGCTACCGTGGCTTTGCATTATGTTTTTAATGCACCAAAGGATAAGTTTGTTTTCGATGTTAGCCACCAATGCTATCCTCACAAGGTGCTTACCGGACGTGCTTCGGGATTCCTTGGCGATGTAGACGATATGAATGCCATTTCCGGCTATTCTTCTCCTGCCGAATGCCCAGAATACGATAACTTCGAGGTTGGTCATACTTCTACTTCTATCAGCCTTGCTACTGGTTTGCAGAAAGCACGCGATATCAAGGGAAACAACGAGAATATCATAGCCATTATTGGTGATGGTTCGCTTTCTGGTGGCGAAGCTTTCGAAGGTTTGGATGAGGCTTCAGAACTCGGTACTGGTATCATCATCGTGGTAAATGACAACGAAATGTCGATAGCCGAAAACCATGGTGGCATATATAAGAACCTTCGTGCCCTTCGCGAGAGCAATGGCACATGCGAGCACAACTGGTTTAAGGCATGGGGCTTTGAGTATAAGTATTTGGAAGAAGGAAACAATATCGAAAAACTTATCGAAGTGTTCGAGAGCGTGAAGGATACCGATAAGCCAACTGTGGTTCACATCCATACCGAAAAGGGACACGGCTTTGCGCCAGCCGTAGCCAACAAAGAAGTTTGGCATTGGGGCATGCCTTTCAATCTTGAAGACGGTTCTCGCCCAAGAAAGAATGCTGATGGAACCACTCCTGTTGTGGCTCCAAGCGAGGATTATGCCACTTTGTTCTCAGACTGGATGCTCTGCGAGATGAAGCATGATAAAACCCTTATTGCCGTAACAGCAGGTACTCCTGCCGCAGGCGGATTTACTGCCGATAAGCGTGAGCAGGCTGGCAAACAACATATAGATATGGGTATTGCCGAAGAACAAGCTGTGGCTATGATCTCGGGAATGGCAAAGGGCGGATTGCATCCAGTATGGACCGTATATAGCACATTCATCCAGCGCACCTACGACCAGATAGCGCAAGACCTCTGCATAAACTCTAATCCTGCCGTGATAAATGTTGTAGGAGGTGGAGTTAATTCAATGAACGACATCACCCATATCTGTCTCTTCGATATTCCTATGCTTTGCAGCATTCCGGGTCTTATCTATCTTGCTCCTACCACCTGCGAGGAGTATTTCGCCATGCTTCGTTGGAGCATTATGCAAGATAAGAAACCTATCGCCATCCGTGTGCCAAGTAATGGCGTGGTGCATACCTCTGAAGTCGTGGAAGCAGAATACAGCTTTGCGTCGAAATATAAGGTTATGCACAAGGGAACAAAGGTGGCAATCATAGCAGCAGGCTCGTTCTATCAGAAGGGCGAGAATGTGGTTCGTCTGTTGGCTGATAAGGAGGGTATAGATGCTACGCTCGTCAATCCTCGATATCTTAATGAGGTGGATGCCGAGACGCTGGATAGCTTGAAGGCTGACCATCAGCTTGTCGTTACCCTTGAGGACGGATCAAAGGATGGCGGCTTTGGCGAGCGCATAGCTTCTTACTATGGGCCATCGGATATGAGGGTTATGGTGTGCGGCATCAAGAAGGGACTCTACGACCGCTTCGATGTGCATGAACTGCTTTCAGACAATCGTTTGCTTGACGATCAGATTGTGGAAGACGTCTTGAAGAATATCTAATGATGATAGTATAGGGAAGCATCAACTTCCTTTGAGTTTCAGAGTGTAAAACTCATACAAATAGAAAATCCAAGCTTGAACTATTGTTCTTGCTTGGATTTCTTCTGTTTTTATAAACTAATGTTTGTCTTTATCTTGCTCCGCGCATGACGTCTTTTCTCATTTCGTGTCTCATGCGGATAGCCTCAGGCGAGTTGTTGCCAAACTCTCTTTTGGCTTTCTTGTACTTCTTGTAATGTTTCTTGTAGTGCTTGTCGTGTTTGTGTGGCTTGCATGGTCGTCCAAAGTCGCCTTTGTGGTGATGCTTGTCTGATTTCCAGTTGTGCTTTGGATACTTAGCATATATATTATGTATGTAAGCGTTGTTGCGCCAACTGATAGGACGATAGAAGTAGTACGACTTCTTGTATTTCTTCCATTGCTTATCCGAGAGAATGTGCTTTAGTTGCTTATTGCGATATTTCCAACCATGAGAGTCGATATCGCGATAGCTTCTGATGCCATCAAGGTAAGTGAGGTTGATGTTTAATATGTTGTTGCGTTGAACATTACTCAAACCCAGTTCCATCACCATTTTATCTGTGATAAAACGAGCTTCTGTCTGAATATCTACCAGTCTCTGAGCATTTACAGATGCTATCATCATGAATGCTGCTACGATTGCTAATAATGTACGTTTCATAATTCCAATTGTTTTTAGAGTTATTACTTATTTCTTTTTTCTGTTGCAAAGATAGAGATATTAGCTGAAAACAACAAGGGGGAAATCTATAAACCATCATATGGTTTTCCCTAAAAGGGTAGGGCTTTCGCCTATTCAGAAGTTTTCATCATGTAACAAGATTGTATCATTCTTTATGTGCTTGTTAAAATACTTGTAACATCTTTGACATAAGATACTATTACTTTTGCACCCGAATTCAGACGAGCATTTGTCTGTTGTATTAAGTATAATATAATTCTAATAAAAGAAAGAAAATGAAAGTAATGAGAGTATGTGGCAATAGTGTTGCCATGATGTTAATGGTAGCTTATTTGCTACTTGGTAGTTTACAGATGCAGGCACAAAACCGTGCTGAATGGGAAAAATTGAAGGGCGACGTTACCCTCTATATGACCAACGATATGGGCAGAAATGGCTATTACGACCAGAAGCCTATTGCCGAACTTATGGGCGAGATGGCAGGAGTGGTAGACCCTGAGTGTGTGCTTGCTGTTGGTGATATCCATCATTTTAATGGCGTAGCTTCTTTGCAAGACCCTCTTTGGATGACAAACTACGAATTGATATATTCTCATCCCGACTTGATGCTTGATTGGTTTCCTGTTTGTGGCAACCATGAATATCGTGGCAACACACAAGCATTTATGGACTATGGCAAAGTGAGCCGTCGCTGGATGATGCCAGCTAAATATTATACTAAGGTGTTCAATCATGGTAATACTACCATTCGCATTGTCTTCCTCGATACCACACCTCTCATCGATTCTTATCGTGAGAATTCTGCTGTATATCCAGATGCTTGCAAGCAAGATATGCAAGCTCAGCTCTCTTGGCTCGACGAAACTTTGAAGAATGCTAAGGAAGATTGGGTAGTAGTTGTTGGGCATCATCCTATTTATGCAGAAACAAGTAAGAAGGAAAACGAGCGTATAGATATGCAGAAGCGCTTGTTGCCTATCCTACATAAATATAATAATGTGGCGATTTATGCTTGTGGACACATCCATAACTTCCAGCACATACAGAAGAAGGGCGACAATATTGACTATGTAGTCAATTCATCTTCTTCTTTGGCTCGTCCTGTAAAACCTATAGATGGTACCGTATTTTGTAGTTCTGCTGATGGTTTCTCGGTATTTACAGCAGACAAAACTCAACTAAGAATGTCGATGATAGATAAAGATGGCAACATCATACACACTATTTCAAAGGTAAAAAAGTAAAAAGGTAAAAGAGTAAAAAGGTAAAAGAGTAAAAAGGTAAAAGAGTGAAAAAGCTTTTTTAGTGAAGAACGAAGAATTCAATAGAAATATAGATGAAAAGATTATTTATGAGTGCGGCTCTTCTGGCTGCATCGGCTACAGCCATTCAAGCCCACACACTCGATGGTATAGTCAAGGATAACAAGACGGGCGAACCGCTCATCGGTACAGTTGTGAGAGTTAAGGAGTTGCCAAATGTTGGTACTACTACTGGTCTCGATGGTTCGTTCACATTGCATGAATTGCCAGACAAGGGTAAGTACACCCTCGTCGTTTCCTTTATGGCTTACAAGACCAAGGAGATTGTAGTGGATGTAGCCAACGACGACAAGGTTGACATTCCGATGGATGAAGATTTGAAGCAACTTGGCGAAGTTGTAGTTACTGGTCGTCGTGAATATCGTAGCGACCGTAGTGCCGTTGAGAGCGTGAAGAATGCAGGTAACGTGCTCAACGTGATGAGCCAGCAGAGCATTCAGCTTTCGCCTGATGTCAATGTGGCAAGTGTGTTGCAGCGTGTTTCGGGTGTTACTATGGAGCGTGATGCCTCGGGCGAAGCTTCTTACGCAATACTCCGAGGTATGGACAAACGATATAATTACACACTTGTAAATGGCGTAAAGATTCCAAGTCCTGACGATAAAAACCGCTATATTCCTTTGAATATCTTCCCTTCTGATTTGATGGATCGTTTGGTAGTATCTAAGTCGTTGACTGCTGATATGGAAGGCGATGCTGCAGGTGGAGTGGTGGATATGGTGATGAAGGATGCTCCTTCGTGTTTCCAACTCCAGGCTAATGCAGCCATCGGAACAACAGATTACTTTTGGAAAGATGGTAGAGATTACCTAACCAGCAATCGTTCTGACTACACCAAGAAAGCGCCTTACGAGGCTTTTGGCTCAGAATATAAAGCCAGCATGAGCGACTTCAAGAATGGTCCTATGCAGTTGAAGAGCCATTCTATGCCTGCTCCTAACTTCATCGGAGGTCTGTCTGTAGGCAATCGCTTTTGGAATGACCGTCTTGGCGTGATGCTTGCTGGAAGCATTCAGAATACTTTCCGCGGTACTGAGCGTACATACAATTCTGTAAAGATGGCATCGGGCGAACAGGCTATGTATATTTCTAAATTGAATCATCGCTACTATAGCATACACGACCTCACAACGGGTGTTCATGCTAAGGTTGATTTAACTCTGCCTAAGCATAAGATAGAATGGTACAACATGTATGTGCGCACCAATTCCAAGGGTGTGAGATACAATAATAGCATCGGTACCGAATATATCGGAGCTAATAGCTATACTCAGGATGATGAGATTCGTTCTCTCTCAACTACTCAGAGCATCTTTGCTACCAACTTAAAGGGTACTCATCATCTCACTAAGAACTTCACTCTCGATTGGTCTGGCATCTTTTCGCAAGCTAAGGAGGAAGATCCTGACAGAACTTACGTAACCTTATCAAATTCTGTTTCTACAGAAGCCGATGCTGATGGCAATATCCTTTCGGGTAATCTTTGGGATACCAACAAGAATATCACCAAGACTTTCCCTAAGGATGCTGAGCGCAGATTCCAGCACAATATGGATACTGACTGGGCTGGATATATCAACCTTACTTACGATACTCATTTTGCCAACGACGTTGAGGCTCTTTGGAAAGCAGGTGCGCAATATCGCCGTAAGGAGCGTAGCAACAGATATTATTCTTATATCTTCAGTCCTGCCGACAATGCACAGGATTTAGATGGCAACGGATTAGAACAATTTGATAATGTAGACTGGGTTTGCAAAACTCCTTATTCTCAAGCTTCACAGCTCAACTATAATTCTAAGGAGCATATTGGTGGCGCTTATACCATGGTAACTTTGAAAACCAAGCTTGGTGAGTTGATTGCCGGTTTTCGTGCCGAGCATACCAACCAAATATACACCATGCTTCAGCATTTCCGTAATATGGGACAGACGGGTGAACAGAGCTATTGGGACTATCTGCCATCAGCATCTTTAAAGTGGACACCTACCAAGAAAATGAACATTCGTCTTTCTTACTATCGTTCTATCAACCGACCAGGATTCTATGAGATAGTGCCTTACCAGATTATGGGCGAGGAATATCAGGAAAAAGGTAATCCAAACCTTAAGCGTGCGCGTATCGACAATATCGACTTGCGTTGGGAGTGGTTCCCAAGCAAGACGGAGCAGATTCTTGCAGGCGTATTCTATAAGTATCTTAAGGATCCAATAGAGCAGGTGTTTGTAACTTCTGATGGAAAGATTGGTGCCGGAACAGATGCCTACTATATGCCAGACAATCTGGGTAATGCCAAAAACATGGGATTCGAGATTGATGTTATCAAATACATCCGCCACTTCGGAATCAAGGCTAACTATACCTACACATACTCTAAAATCACTACATCGAAGCGTGAATATAAAGAGGGTAGTGCTGAATATAAGTCGGGTGTCACTCAGAGTCGTCCTCTCGTAAATCAGGCTCCTCATACTGCCAACATCTCCTTGCTCTACAAGGATACAGAGAATGGATGGAATGCGCAGCTTGCCTCTTCATTCACAGGTGCCAAGCTTGCCTTAGTTTCTCCTTTCAAAGATGCCGACCAATGGGATAAAGCTATGTTCGGTCTAGACCTAAGTGCCGAAAAGCAATTCAAAAATGGCTTCTCTATATTCTTCAAGGCAAACAATCTTCTTGATGCTAAACGCGAGAGATATTTGAAGACTGTAAACGAGAGCAATCTTCAGTACGCAGATCAGAAGAGTAACAAAACAATCATTGGTACATATAAATATGGTAGAACATTTCTGCTTGGCGTACGCTATAAGCTTTAAAAGGTAAAAGAGTAAAAGGTTAAAAAATAGAAAGGTAAAAGAGTAAAAAGGTAAAAGAGTAAAAAGGTAAACGGGAAGGATGGAAGACTGGAAAATGGCAAAAATGGTTTGGGGTTGCGTTCGTCGCAGCTCGGCTGCGTCGCTTACCCAATCTCTTACTCAATCTCTCACCCTCGCCCTCCAAAATAAAAATAGATAAACTAAAAAGATGAAAAAGATAAATTCTTTCGCTTGTTTGCTGCTGATAGCGGCAACAGCCGTGTTCTCAACATCATGCGAGAACGATAATATTAATCCCTACGATTATACAAATAATAATGGTGGAAGCAACGAGAATCAAGGCTCTGCCGATGTTATTAAAACTGCCGTTGCAGAATATCCTGTAGGTTCTTTGGTTTGGAGCAAAGATACTACTCTTTGCGAGAGTATAGAGATTCCTGAGGGCACTTCGCTCTATATAGAGCCAGGCGTAACCATTACATGCAAGTCGGAGGTAAAGGTACCTGTAGAAATAGTAGTATTGGGTAATCTTTATTGTTTAGGAACAGCAGAAAAACCAGTCGTCATCACTTCCGATACCAAGAAACATGCCGATTGGGGTGGTATCATCTGCGGATATAATTCTGGCGAGGTAGTGCTCAATCATGTTGAGGTTGCTTATGCAGGTGCTACTCCTACCGAGAGTTCAGCTTCTTTCCAGAACAAGCTCTTCAAGACTACTATTGATGGTGGTGTGCCTGCCTTCCATTTCTGTAATGTGAATGGTAAGTTTGTTATGGCTAACTGTTTTTTTCACGACAACTACAACGATCAGACTTACTTCACAGGCGGTAATGGTGTAATCATCAATAATATCTTTGCAGATAGCGGAAACTCTGCCGATGGTGGCGAGGCTATCAACGTAAAGGCTGGTTGCAAGCTCGATGTTGCCAACAACGTTATCTACAACGCCTGCACCAACGCTTTCAAACTTTCTAATGCTGGCAACAGCGAGACCATTCCGCTTACCGAGATGACTGTTTACAATAATACTGTTGTTGATTGCGGATGGCGTCGTAAAAAGAATAAGAAGGGTGGTTCGGTCTGGGTAGAAAAAGCTGCAAAACCTATCTTCGTCAACAACCTTGTTTATGATTGCCGCTATGGTTTGAAGCAGCCTGCCAAGGATGGCGTAGATATGGAACATAGCCGCTTGGCTCCAAACTATTATTATGCTTCTACCGAGACAGGAGTAAAACAAATGGCTAAGGGGGCAGATCTTTCAATTTGGTTTGATAACGATATTAAGAGTAGTGTGGCTGGTCAGTTCAATCCACTTTTCAAAAATTTCAAGCAAAGCGAGAATATGAATGTAAACTGCGAAGGAGATGATGTTGCTAATGGTGCTCCTATAGCCTTTGATACTACTTGGGATTTCAACTTCCAGAATGGTAGTCCTGCTCTTTCGGGTGGTGTAACTGATTTCGCACCTATCTTCCCAAATGGTATTCCATTCTTCGGTCTTAAGAAGGTTAACTTCCTCGATACAAAGAACGATATGAACTATTACTTTGCCGCTCCACTTCCAAACGTTAGATTCGGTGCTTCTTTATAATCAGAATTTCATGATAATCAGAATTTTGTTGTAATCTGAATATAGTTGTAATCTATTTCATTGTAATCAGATATATGTGTCTTTTTCAAACACGTACGTATGCGCAACTTTTACGCATGCGTGCGTGTTGTAAATTTTTTAAGCAAGAAGGTCAGAAAGTATGGAAAAGTATAAAACTGACCATTAAAACCGATATTCTTATTGCATAGCTTAATACTATATATCACAAAATTCCCAAGGTTTTTAGTCTTAAAATCACAAAATTCCTAAGAATTTAGTTCGTAGAATCACATTTTTCCTAATTTAATGGTGATTGGCATCGTATCTTTCCTTTTTATTCATGTAGGCTGATATTATATGGAAAAGCGAATAATCGTGGTGTTCAATTCGACTAGTCGTATCGTTCAATTCGATTAGTCGCATAGTGCAAGTCGAGTAGTCGAGTATTTAAAGTCGACTAGTCGCATAGTTCAATCTTCTTTATAATTATCCATCATCAAGCCATCGTCAATAAAAAAAGGGGGAAAGAATACATCGTATGTATGCTTTCCCCTTTAGATATTAAATAGGATGTGCTTTGCTTTAATCTTATAGGATTATCGAAAGATTATCGATTAGCATTCAACTTGTACAAGGTGCGGTAGCCGTAGATGCCGATAATGACGAAGCATAATAGCGGCAAAACAAACGAGGCGTTTACGGCAGGATGACCAAACACCTGATGCTGGTCGATGATAAGACCTTGCAACGGAGGCATCAAAGCACCACCTACAATTGCCATTACCAAGAATGCGGCACCCAAAGCTGTATCCTTGGCATCTACATTCTCAAGAGCTATACCATAGATGGTAGGGAACATTAGCGACATAAAGATGCTGATGCCTACCAGGCTATATAGCCCCACGATGCCTACGATGAAGATAGCGCCTAATGAGCATATTGCTGCTCCGATAGCAAAGAGCATGAGCAAACGACGAGTGTTAATATACTTCATCAAGAAGGTAGAGATGAAACGACCTGAAAGGAACAGAGTCATCGCCAAGATGTTGTATTTTTGTGCCGTAGCCTTGTCTATACCGAGATAGTCGGCATATTGGATGATGAATGTCCAAGTCATTATCTGCGCTGCCACATAGAACAACTGAGTAGCCACGCCCTCGCGATAGATGCGGTTGTGCCACAAATTGGATAGCGAGGCTCTAACGTTGGTAAGTTCTGCGTTGTCAGTTTGCGTCTTCGGCATTCGTGTTATGGCTATGATAACGAGTATTGCCAATACCACCAAGCCTATGGCTACATACGGGTCGCGTATTACAGCCAAGTCGTGTAGTCGGATATCGGCTTTCTCAGCTTCGCTAAGTGTAGAGAACAACAATTTGCCTGCTGCATCTCTACGATCGCTCCATAGCTGTGGCAACACAATAAACGAGGCTATTGCCATGCCCGAAAGCGAGCCCATAGGGTTGAAGGCTTGAGCAAGGTTTAGGCGTCGTGTAGCCGTTTCTTTTGAGCCAAGCGACAGGATGAAAGGGTTTGCCGTGGTCTCTAAGAAGGCTAAGCCAAATGTGAGGATATAGAGCGAGAAACAGAAGAATGTGAAGCTCTGTAGCTGGGCTGCAGGAATAAAGAGGAAGGCTCCTATAGCGTAGAGAGCCAATCCTAAGATTATTCCGCGCTTAAAACTATATCGACGTATGAAAAATGCCGCAGGCAAAGCCATCGTGGCGTAGCCGCCATAGAAGGCGAACTGCACCATCGATGCCTTGGTTGCCGACAATTCCATTACTGTTTGAAAGGCTGCCACCATCGGGTTTGTGATGTCGTTGGCAAAGCCCCATAGCATAAACAGCGTGGTGATAAGTATGAAAGTTAATAGATACTTACGTTCAATCATTTTTTTATTTGTAAATAGGTCCGAAGTTCTGACATGCACGGTAGTCGGCACCTTCCTTATCCATGCCGAAAGCGTTCCATGCTGCAGGACGGAAGATTTCGCTATCCTTTACGTTGTGCATGCATACTGGTATGCGAAGTATAGAGCATAGTGTGAGCACGTCGGCACCAATATGTCCGTAGGCAATAGCACCATGGTTGGCTCCCCATGCGTTCATTACTGAATAAACATCCTTGAAGCAGTCTTTAGAAGCATCTGTGCGTGGCACAAACCATGTGGTAGGCCATGTAGGGTCGGTACGCTTGTCGAGTTTGTCGTGAACGTCGGCATCCAATTCTACCGACCATCCTTCTGCCAACTGTAGCACAGGACCCAAGCCCTTTACCATGTTCAGACGCATCATAGTCATAGGCATGCCGCCACGGCTAACGAAATGAGCTGAATAGCCTCCACCACGGAAGTAGTCTCTATCGGCAGGCATCCAACTGGTAGCCTCGATACAAGCTTCTACGTCAGCTTCGGTCATGTTCCAAGGTTCCTTCATCGTTGGGTTGCCTTCGGCATCAGTCATAGCGCCAGTAGCGTCGAGAGTTGTGGCACCACTATTGATAAGATGTATGAAACCGCCAGCAGCCAATCCTGTAGGACGTTTGCCTGTGGTGCGCTCCACAGCCTCAGGACTCCAATACGTACGAATGTCGCTAAACATCACGCCACGATTGGTGAGCAGATGACCGAAGAGCATAGAAACGCCATTTAGCGAGTCGTTCTCGGTAGCCAAGATGTCAGCTTCGCGAATGCCATTCCAGTCGAACGATGTACACATCAACGACTCAGGGAAGTCAAAGTTTGGCTTATAGTCGGTCCATTGGCGCTGCCCCTGCACACCACCCAGAATAGCGTTATGGCCCAAAGCCTCTTCCTCATAGCCTAATTCGAGTAGGCGAGGGTTGCCATGCATAAGGTCGCGGATAATCATCATGTTCTTAACCGTGAACTCCCAGTCTTCGTCTTTCTCCTTGCGAGTTTTGCCCTTGCCCTTGCCGTTGAAAGTGGTCATAGGAGTGCCAGGGAATAGTGCGCGATCTTCATTATAGTCGTGTCCCTCGTGAGGTTTAGCATATTTCTCTACCCAGTTCATGGCACGTTCAAATTCCTCATGGTCGTAGATACCGAAGTCTACACGACGAAGAATCTCTACCAGTTCCACATATTCTGTGCGCATGCCTAAATAGTTTTGGAAGAAGTCGGCATCAACAATAGAGCCAGCAATACCCATACAGGTGTTGCCCAACGACAGATAACTCTTGCCACGCATAGTAGCCACAGCCTGAGCAGCACGAGCAAAACGAAGTATCTTTTCTGCAACATCGGCAGGGATGGTGTTGTCGTCCAGATCCTGCACATCGTGTCCATAGATACCAAAAGCAGGCAATCCTTTTTGTGCGTGAGCAGCCAATACGGCAGCCAAATATACTGCACCAGGACGTTCAGTTCCGTTGAATCCCCATACAGCCTTAGGATAGTGAGGATTCATATCCATAGTCTCCGAACCATAACACCAACATGATGTAACGGTAATGGTAGAGCCTACGCCCTCGCGTTCAAACTTCTCAGCACAAGCAGCGCTCTCGGCAACACGACCGATGGTAGAGTCGGCGATGATACATTCTACTGGCGAACCGTCGCCATTACGAAGATTCTTCTCTATGAGTTCTTTTACTGCATTGGCCAAAGCCATAGTCTTCTCTTCAAGACACTCACGAACGCCACCCTGACGACCGTCGATGGTAGGGCGAATACCAATTTTAGGATATTTGTTCATTTTAATTTTGTTTTGTTAATAATTGTTAGGTTATAGTTGTTATAATAATTTTGTTTTGATTATCTGCAAGCCACCTTTACTGACTTATACACTTTGTTGTCTTTCATCACCTGAACGATATACGCTCCATTGCCATCATGAAGAGCAACGTTCACAAGCTGACCTTCGTGAGCATCAATCTCTGCCCTTTGCATCAAGCTGCCTGCTGGCGATATGATAAGGATAGAGTAGTGGGCAGACTCAGCAAAGCGGAAGTTTACGCTCTTGGCATAAGGTGTTATGGCAAGGTCGTTGGCATGGATGTCGTCGATACAGCTCGAACCATCAACCTCTACGATTCCTGCCTTCGATATAGAGTCTACGCCCCAAATGTTGGAGAGCGTGAGCTTTATATCCTTCTTGCCACCCTGGGTATATGATATGGTAGCCACGTTGCCATCTTCCTTGATGATAGTAGCGTCGTTGGCTGCACCAAGTTGCCATTCTGCTTGGGTATTTACAGGGATGGTTCCTGTGATACCAGGATAGCCTATTTCGTTGGTGTTGGCAGAAAGCTGAACATATTGTGCCATATTGGTGTTTTCGCCAGAAGCATTGGTTACCTTCACCATGCTTGCAGCACATTCTTTAAGCGCACCATGGTTAGGGAACATTCCCTTATCGTCGGTTTCCTCAAAGGTATAGTAAGCCTGCAAACCTTCAGGAGTTTTGCCCTCTGCATATCCCTTCATGGCTTGTAGCACCTCGTTGTCGGTCAGTGCTTTGTTCCATACCTGCACCTCGTCAATAGCACCGTCAAAAGCCGACTTATAAGTTCCGCCGCCACCTACGTAGATGTTGGCAACTTGAGTGGTGTCTATACGTAGGTCGAGTTTGCCAAGTTCTTCGCGTCGTGTAGAACTATAGATATGGTATGGACCAGCCACACATTTTCCATTGATGTATATTTTCTGCACCTTTTGTTCATCTTGTGTCACCACCAAGTGTGTCCATACATTAGGCAGAATACTATATCCGTAGGTTATCATCTCACCCTCGTCGGCAGCTGTGTTACCATTGCTCAGGGTGTTGAATGATATTTCGTTGGCAGGATGTGTTGTGCCTGTAGTCTCGTCGGTGATTTCAGGTCTTACCAGTACCCATATATCACCCCAGTTGTTGCGAGGCCATGAGTCGTAGATAGAGTTCTTGGAAATGAGGTTTGTACCATCCTTATCGTGCGACCATTCATCGGCTTTAAACCACATGGCGATAGAGAAAGCTGTGGATTGCTGAGTGGCTGCAGGAATAGAGAGCATCTCAGGGTCGGAGATTACAACCGCCCTTGATACCTTACCGTCAGCCTTACGAGAAGTGTAGGTATAGTCTACATTCTCGCCAGCATTAATCTTTGCTTTGTTTGCCGATAAAGAATAGAGCTTTGGCATGGCTCCTGTAGCTTCAGGAGTAATCTTGATGAAACCACGAGTGGCAGTCTCTTTGCCTTCGGCATCGGTCGTAATTACGTCGTAGACTCCTTCCTTGTCGAGCTTTGTTGTTATGGCTGTTGCATCCTTGGCTGTAGCCACAATATTGCCATCAGCGGCATCAACAATCTTCCATTCCTTAGCTGCAGGCATTAGGTTGTCTTCGTAGCCAACCGTGAACTCCTCGTTAGGCTTGATGATGTTGTGGTCTATGGCGAGCGAAGACTTGTGGGCATTATATTCCACTTGCTGATATTCGCTCCAAGCTATATCAGACCCCTGTTTGCCATCAGGCGACACGGCACGCACACCAAAACGGCACATGCGTTCGCCATTAGCAACAAGCGGAGCACCAACAACATAGGCTGCCCACGATTCTGTGGCTGTTAGCAACTTAGCCTCTTCGCCTTTTTGCTGGAAGTATATTTCGTAATACCATGTGCCCACCTCGTCGTTGTATGTCTTCTCGTCGCCAGTCTCCTCTTTCGAAGCGTATCTCATCTTGAAGTCTACGCTATTATACCAACCACGCAACACCTCAATCTCCTTAATCTTAGGCTGTATAGTGGCGAACGATTGTTCAGGATTGCGCAAAGCCAGTTCGCCTATATTCATCTGATAGTTAGCATCAGTATTTTCGAGCGCTACACCTATCATCGCCACTACGTCGTTGGCTTGCAGACCGAGCTTAGAGAGTGGGGTGGTGAAGGTGGTCCATTCGCCTTGCTTAGCTGCAGGAATATCTATCTCCTTGTAGTTGTTGACATCGTTTTTCAACGCCACAAAGAGTTTGGCATGCGACTCGTTGCCACTCTTTAGCTTGTAAGTTACCGACAGCTCGTATGAAGGCTGTGTGGTGAGCATAGTCTTGAAGAGTTTTATGCGCGAAAAGTCAGTTGCACCATATAGTCGCAGACTCGAGCCACCTGTATAAACCTCATCCCACGATAGTTCGGCTTTGATAAGCGATTGGATAGAGGCAGCAGTAACCTTATCGCTACGGTCGGTAATCCAAAAGCGCCATGTAGGCAGATAGTCTTGAAGGTTTAGGTTGTACCACTTAGAGTCGAAAGCCACCTTACCTTCCTTATAGAATTTTAGTCCGTTGCCAAGGTTGAAACGAGTTACGAAAGGCACATTCTGAATAGTAGACTTAGCCGTGAGTAGACGAGCCAAACCATGGAATGTCTTGAGGTCGGTATTAGAGAGCGAGCAGTCGGTTCTTACCTCTGGCAACAAGCCAGGATTGCGATAGCCGCCAGAGAATATCATCTCTTGCTTTAGCTGATAAGCCTTCTGTATAGCCATGTCGGAAGTGCCGTCGTCGGTAGCACTTTGATGGATGAGGCTTTCTGAGTGAGCACCCCAGAAGCCTACCGATGTCTCGTTGTCTATTAGCGCCTGCCAATAGTTGTTTTTCAAGGCTCTGCCCTGAATATCGAAGCCTGCATAATAGTCGTAAGGGTCGCGCTTCAAAGCTTTGGCATTCTTAGTAGATGCTTGAAGCAAATAGTCAGACCAGTCGTAGTTGGCAAATAGTTGGTCGGTAACGATATTGTTTCCCGTGCCAAACATCTTTTGGTTGTATCTGTTGATGCCCTTGTCGGCAGCTACATCGCCCTCGTCGTTGGTTACATCATACCATTGCAACTCAAACTTCCATCCTATCGACTCTGCCTTTTTGTGCATATCGGCAAAGAATTCCTGGATTACAGCCATGGTAGAAGGATTTGAGCCAAACTCCGAGTTTACGCCAAGTCCGTTGATGCCATAATATTTCATGAGCTTGGCAAGCTTCAAAGAGTTTTTGAATTTGCCTTTTTCATCCTTCTCCGTTAAGGTTTTGAAGGTGAGCGAATATCTGTCGGTCTTGGTTAGTGACAAGTCTGCATCCCAAGGCACAGCCAATACGCAACCTACCGTTACGCCATTCTTGGCAGCAGCATCCGACAAGCCTGCCGACACTCTAAGCCAAGGTGCCGACCAGTTGCCATGACAGTTGATATATGACCACATAGAGAAGTTGTCGCCCTCGAAACAATATCGTGGCAATGCCTTCCATGTTGTCGTTGGGTCGTCGAGAGGTGTCCATAATAGCATCTTTCTGCCCGTAGGTACAGAGGCATGAATATGATAGTCGCCATCCGTGATGCGAGGCAACGGACGTTGACGAGAAATGAAAAACTCATCATCTATCTTCGACAAACCCTCAGGAGGAGTTCCTGCCTGCCAACTATCAAAAAACTGATGGAAGTTGTCCCACGAGAGTCGTACATCGCCAGTATCGGTATGTATGGTCTCGAAGTCGAAGTTGTGGTCGGGAGTTCGTTGAGCCGTTGCAGCAAAGCTAAGGCTCATGGCTGCGATGATAAGAATATGTCTTTTTTTCATGCTTGCTGTTGTTTGTTATATTGCAAATATACACATATTATATTATACATATTGTTAAATTGCCGAAAAAACATCATTTTTTCTCATTTCATATATCCTATGTGTGGAGAAAAGAGTACTTTTGCATCGATTATTTAAGAATAAAGCTAAAAAAGTAAGGTAAAAGATTTATTATGGAAACCTCACATGCTAATCAGGTAGAGCTACGCAATCTTCAGATGGAAGACTACGACCAGCTCGCACGATCATTTAAACGTATTTATGCTGATTCCGATGTGTTTTGGACTCATGCACAAATCAAAAAGCTCATCACCATTTTCCCAGAGGGACAGGTGGTTGTTATCGTTGGCGACAAGATAGTAGGCTGTGCCCTATCAATCATCGTTGACTACGACATGGTGAAGGGCGACCACACTTATGCTAAGGTTACAGGCGACGAAACCTTCAATACTCACAATCCAAAAGGAAATATTCTATATGGTATCGAGGTGTTTATACATCCCGACTATCGTGGTATGCGTTTGGCACGTCGTATGTATGAGTATCGCAAGGAATTGTGCGAGAAGTTGAACCTTAAGGCAATCATGTTTGGTGGCAGAATACCTAACTATCATAAGTATGCCGACACCATGCGCCCTAAGGAGTATATCGAGAAGGTACGTTCGCGCGAAATCTACGACCCTGTGCTTACATTCCAGTTGTCTAACGATTTCCACGTGCGCCGAGTTATACGCAACTATCTGCCTAACGACGAGGAGTCGAAGCATTGCGCAACCTTGTTGCAATGGGATAACATCTATTATCAGCCACCTACACAGGCGATAGTAGAGAAGCGCCCAACGGTAAGAATCGGAATGGTGCAATGGCAGATGCGACCATACCATAGTATCGATGACTTGTTTGAGCAGGTGGAATTCTTCGTAGATTCTGTTTCTGATTATAAGTCAGACTTCATCCTCTTCCCTGAGTATTTTAATGCTCCGTTGATGGCTCGATTTAATGATATGGGCGAGGCGCAGTCTATCCGTGCCATGGCTCAATATACAGAGAAGATTCGCGACCGCTTTGTTGAATTTGCTATAAGCTACAATATCAATATCATCACGGGTAGTATGCCTTTTGTGAAGGAAGATGGCGCCTTGTATAACGTGGGCTTCCTTTGCCGTCGTGATGGTTCGTATGAGATGTACGAGAAGATACATGTTACTCCAGACGAGCAGAAGTGCTGGGGATTGACAGGTGGTAGCCATGTACAGACCTTCGATACCGACTGCGGAAAGATTGGTATATTGATTTGCTATGATGTGGAGTTCCCTGAGCTTTCACGATTGATGGCAGACGATGGTATGCAGATATTGTTTGTACCATTCATGACCGACACCCAGAATGCATATTCGCGTGTTCGCGTTTGTGCTCAGGCTCGTGCTATAGAGAACGAATGCTATGTGGCTATTGCCGGTAGCGTGGGCAACTTGCCACGTGTACACAATATGGATATCCAGTATGCTCAGTCGGCAGTATTCACTCCTTGCGACTTCGCATTCCCTAACGATGGTAAGCGCTCAGAGGCTACTCCAAATACCGAGATGATTCTTGTATCGGATGTCGACCTCAACTTGCTCAACGAGCTACATACTTATGGTAGTGTGCGCAACCTTCGCGACCGTCGCAACGACCTATACGAATTGCGCATGAAGCCTGCTGCGAAATAAGCAAGGATGGCTAATAACCACATCTTGATACTTAATGATAAGAACAAAAAGCGAGATACTAAAAGGCTACGAGGCTAAGGCTTCGGAGATAAGCCAAGAGATAAACAAGACAAAGAGCCGTGGGCGACTGCTGCTCTTTGCCCAGTTGGCTACGTTTGTGATTGTTGTCATGAGCGTGGTTGCCTATACCCTTTGGCATGAGGGAATGGTGTGTGGCATAGTAACTGTAATTTCTGTATTGGCATATCTATTGTCGAGATATGCCGATGGAAAGAATAGCGAAAGGGCAGACCACCTAAAGGCGTTGCTACATACCTACATGGGTGAAATGGCTTATTTGGATGGCAACTTCTCGGCTTTTTATGATGGTGAGCGATATCTAAATCCTCATCATGAATTCTCTTTCGACCTTGATATCTTCGGACCGCAGTCGCTATTTCATCGCATAAATCGTAGTATCACTCGTGGCGGTAGCGATAGGCTTGCTGAATGTTGCAGTCTAAGCAATAAGACAACGATAGCTGATATTGCCAACGAACGCGAGGCTATAAACGAGATGGCAGAACTTAGCGATTTGCGTATGGAGTTTATGGCGCTTACCGATGGCGAGGTGTTGGAAACCAATAAGGTGTATGATGCCTTCGATGATGTTAAGACTTTGCAGTTGCCAAGGTTTGCAACTTCTGGCTCGGCTAAATGGTTGGCCATGGCGTCGGTAGGCATTATGGCTGTGCTAACTTGTTGGTCGGCTTTTGGCTCATTACCATCAAATGTTCCGTTGCTTTGGGGATTGATGCAGACGATAGTGTGCCTTACGCTTTGCGGAAAGCATATTAGCGAAGCCAATAAGGTGGTAGGAGAAATAGAACGACAGACTAAAGGCTACGCAAAGATAATGCGACTGATAGCTTCGCATGAGTATTCGGCAAAGCTAAATAAAGATGTTGCAGAGATATTGTCATCGGCAGATGCTAATGCCTTGCAGGCTCTGAAGGAGTTGACTGCTATCATCGATGCTATAGATCGTCGTGGACATGCACTATATATGGTGCTTGCTGACGCCTTGGTATTAAACGACATTTGGCTTGTTCGCAGGTTTGCTAAGTGGAAACAGAAATATCAGGATGAGGCTTCGGCTTGGATAGATGCTGTTAGCATTTTCGATACTCGTGTGTCGATGGCTACATTCCGCTACAACGAGCCACGAGGCATAGATGCCACTATCGTGGACGAAGACAAGGTGGTGTATGATGCTAACGACTTGTATCATCCTTTCCTTGGCGACAAGGCTGTGGCTAACGATTTCAATATCCAAGATGGCAACTACTATATCGTTACTGGTGCCAACATGGCGGGCAAGAGTACATTCCTTCGCTCCGTAGGTATCAACTATATCCTTGCACTATGTGGTATGCCTGTCTTTGCATCCAACTATAGAGTGAGCTTGTTCTCGCTATTTAGCAGCATGCGTACTTCCGACGACCTTGCACATGGCATTTCTTATTTTAATGCCGAACTGCTCAGACTAAAGCAGCTAATAGATACTTGCCGAGAGAATAGTCGCACGCTAATAATCCTCGACGAGATATTGAAGGGAACAAATTCTGCCGACAAACTAAATGGTTCACGAATGTTTCTTGAGGCTATGTCGAAGATGCCTGTAACGGGTATCATAGCCACCCACGACCTTGAACTGTCTAAAATGGCAGACCAATATCCGCAACGTTTCCACAACTATTGCTTCGAGATAGAACTTGGCGCCAGCGTCACCTATTCTTATAAGATAACGCCAGGTGTGGCTCGTAACCAAAATGCCACTTTCTTGCTTAAAGAGATATTGAAATAAGCGAGATAGATTTTTTTCAAAAAACTGCGTGAAAAACGCAATAGGCTTCATTTTTTTTAGTGTTTTTTATTCTACCACCTCCCATTTGAATACAGAACCATTCTTGCGAGCTGGGTCTGGACCCTTGCAATCTACAGAATATGGACTACCTGTAGTAGGACTCTTGCAGAGGTATGTATGGCGATTGTACGACATAAGCATAAACTCATGGTCGAGATAGTCTTGATACATGAATACTTCTGCCTGAGCCTCGTCGTTGGTCATTCTAACATCGCCTGGCATGCCGATGCCTGAAGCCATGATATATCTGCCGTCGGCACATTGAACGATGAGCTTGCCATTACCCTTGTCGATAAGACGGAAGTGGGTAGAAGGACGGTTGTTGCCACGGCTGGTGTCATAGAGCACACCATGGCGAGTGGCTTCGGCAGGAAGATTGGTTGCAAGGTTGATGATGCGAATAGTCTTGCCCCAAGGAATGTTTTGCGAACGGTCGGCTTTAGGTTCTATAACCTTGAAGTTGTCGAATAGGGCATAGCCGCCACGCTTGCCTTTGCTGTTGAAAGCGAAGAGACATGGGCGCGAACCTTGGAAGGTGATGAGCTGATAGCTCAAAGTCATCTTGTTGCCTGCAGAAATGAAGTCGCTACCGTTTAGCGAATATTTGTATTGTGCGCAGTCGTTGTCGTAGTCGCCATCGAGCATCAGCCATAGCTTACCCTTTTTAGGATTGATATCTATGGTGATGTTATCATTATCCACTTGCTGGAACCATTGCAACTTGATGCTCTTACCATTCTTCACCACGCCAAGCCATGAGCAAGGCATATTGATATTGCCAAGACCTGCAACGTCGCCATCCTTTAGGTTGTTGATATCAAGCTCTACGATGGTTTGCGAAACTGGTCCGATAGCTCGTTGGGTAAGGGTGTTGCGAGCCCAAAGAAGTTGTGATGCTGGCATCGATTCTATACGGAGCTTACCACCCTTCAAGCTCCATAGCTTGTCGTCAGGATTATGGTTCCATTGCCATATGCGTTGTAGGGTTTTGCCGTTGAAGTCGTCATTGCGTTGGTAAGGAGCGCGAGGTTCAACCTTCGCACCTGTAGAAGGTTTTTCCCAAGTGCGAGGAGCACGACCGAGGTTGCCTTCAAGTCCGATGAATGGCCATCCGGCTTTCCATGTTATTGGCATTAGGTCGACAGTACGGCCTATAGAATGGAAGTCCTGCATAAGCAATGCCCACCATTGACCGTCGGGAGTGGAAACGATACCGCCTTGATGAGCGTTGGTACAAGCAGTAGCGTTATGGTTAGGCATATTTATCTTGATAGGAGTGCCGTTGTCAACGATGCGACCTTTAACCTCCGTCATAGGACCAGGATGATAGCCGTAGGTTTCGTCGGCAGTAATGGTGATGGTCTCGTATGGTCCCCAGATGCTCTTAGAACGAGAGCAGAGTGTGCGACCATTTGGCTTATAGTCGGTAGAGATAAGATAGTACATGCCATTAATCTTATACATGTGATGTCCTTCGCCTACGCCTGTTCCCTCAGGAATAATCTCGCGGTCGGTACCTGGTACTGGTTCGCTAAGGTCGGGCTTTAGCTCGCAACATCTCACACTACCATATCCATGGATGGCGTATATCTTGTCGTCGTCGAAGAGTATAGAGAGGTCGTAGATGTTGCCCTTTACCATTACATGCTTCCATGGACCACGAATATCGTCAGCAATATATGCTTGAAGTCCCTTGCCGTTGACATTAGTAAATACATAGAATTTGCCTTTGTTGTAACGAATGCAAGGAGCCCATACACCTTGACCATAAACCTCTTTGCCACCAACAAGCGAGAATGCTGGGTCGTTGAAGTCGAAGCGGTCGAAGCAATAGCTAATCTGCTCCCAGTTTACGAGGTCTTTGGAATGCAAGATGTTTACTCCTGGTACCGTGTGCATGGTGGTACCTGCAAGATAGTAGTCGTCGCCAACACGCAAGATGTCGGGATCTGAGAACTCATCATAGAACAAAGGATTCGTGAAGGTTCCGTTGCCATTGTCAGCTGTCCACGACTGTTGAGCCATAGCGCTATTGCCTATGCCCAATAGGGTTGCGATAATAAGATGTTTTAAATTCATTAATACGTTAATTATTTGGTTTATTCTTAAAGTAGATAATATGTCTTTATTAGTTGCTACAAAGATAGTTATAAAAGTGTAGAAATACAACTAATAGAGTAATAAAACGTATAAATTAGATAATTATGATAATGTAGGATAAAGAAAAAGGGTTGCAATCCATCTTTTCGAGGATTGCAACCCTTTATACCTTATTAATATGTATTTTTCTTATAATCAATATGGTTACATACTTTAAACATGCTTTTTTATACAATAACGCAAGTGTTTTTTTTGTTATATATATTATTGGCAAAAGACTATCTGTGTAAAGTATCGCCAAGAATATTCACTGATGACATCCATAGTCGTGCCAAGTGAATGATAAAGGTGTTAAAGATAAATTTATAATAGATATAAAGTAATCTCAAATATAAATATTTACAATTATGTCATCTTACGCATACGCAGTAATTCCATATAAAAATGAAACTTTATTTAAGCCTGAAGAGGGCGAAGTTTCATGTTATCCTCAGTTGCCCGAGGTAAAGAATATAAAGTCAGAGTTTACAGAGCCTGGTAATTTGGAACTGTTTAAGGATTTTATACTAATCAACACATGTTATAGATTATCTTCCTTTATAAGATGTGAGGATGGATTCTGTTGGCTTAGAGCAGAAATATATAAGATTGCCAAAGCTTTAGGTGCAAATGAGGTGTGGTATGTAGAAGAATTAGCTACGGATAAAATGTATGCAGAAGAATTCTCCTTTGATAAATTGAAGAAAGAACTTCGTACATCAAAGCGCAAATATACACAAGAATTAACCATAGATGTACTAAAATCAGATCGTATTTCAAGTTACTATCATGATGATTTTTCTGACATCGTTTTGGAAGCATAAAGATCGTATAGTATCTAAGTCCATTCTTCCAGTTACCGTTAAACAGAAGCTTGTGGGGTAATCAGAATGATTTTCTGCAAAAAGTTTGGCGAAGAGAGTTATATTTTTACTACATTTGCAATCATAAAATTAATTTTTGATAATGACATCTATAGACGATCGGAAAAGGGAAAATCTATAAGAGAAACTGTTGGTAAGTTTTTCTTTGATTTGGCAAAAACTTCTTACACAGCAATGGAGATAGGTGGTTCTGGTGCCTTAATAACAGGGATGGAGGAGGCTTTGTCTTATGCCATTTTGTTAGGTGTAGGTGTTATCTTGACAGTTTTATTAACTATTTTTGTGTACTATATATTAAAACATAAATAATATGAAAAGATTAATTATAATTTTTGGCGGTGTAGCAGTTTGTGCAGCATTGTTTTTGCTTTGGATGGTGAAGACCAACACATGACAGAAATGGGTAAAGGAATTGTAAATTCATAATAGATGATAAATGCTTCACAAGAAAAGTATTTATCATCTATGTATAACTATTATAACTAAATATGATAACATGGATAATTTGATATTATCAATCACGACTATAGGTGATTTGTTGCTTCATAATAAAATTACAAGAAATGGGGATTCCAAAGCTATCGAGAATGTCAAATTGAATATTCCCGAATATCAGCGTCCATATAAGTGGACAGCACGGAATGCAATCCAGTTGCTTGATGATATTATAGAAGCGAAAAACGAGAATAAGGAGGTTTATCGTGTGGGTACATTAATCCTGCATAAAGACAAAGATGAGAAGGGTAATGTGCGCTACAACATCGTAGATGGGCAGCAGCGAACGATTACTTTCTCTTTGCTACTCTATGCCCTTTATGAAGCGACTGGGGAAACTGTAATAGTTGATTTTCTAGGTCAGCAGGTTTTCTATAATGAATATAGCCGTCGTAATATTCCCAATAATTATAATGCCTTCAAACGTAGAGTCGGTGCGAAAGAAGAGGGGGATGAAAAGTCTGACCATGAGAGAAACATCAGGCAATTGCGTCAGTTTATCGAAGAACGATGTGAACTAATTGTTGTTATTACAGATGATTTGTCAGAGGCGTTCCAATTCTTTGATTCGCAGAACGCAAGAGGCAAGGCTTTATATCCTCATGATTTGCTGAAGGCGTACCATCTACGTGAAATGGTCGGTATAGATGAGGCTAAGATGGAAAAGATTGTAGAGGAATGGGAGAAGATTCCTCAACACGATTTGGCTGTCTTCTTTGGCGACTATCTGTATCGTATCAAGGAATGGATTAATGGTAACTGGGCATATAAACTCAGTGAACATAATATATTCAAGTTCAAGGGAATTACTAGAACTGCCCGTACGCCTTATGCGCAGTTTTATAAGGGTGCTTACTCGTATGCAGAATTTGTCAATTCTTCAGCGATGCCTTTTGTGTCGGGAACTCGTGAAGTAAATGCATTCCAGTTGAACACTCCGATTATTGCAGGTAAGCCTTTCTTTGATTACACGAAGCACTACTATGAGATTCTGAAAGATATTCAGGATAATAGTCAGTATGAAGGTTTTTATATCAAAGGCGATGCTAGAGTCAAGACATTGGATGCCTATTTTAATCGTGGAACCGGAAACAGAATTACCCGCCTGCTCTTTGATACGGCATTGCTGCTGTATGTTGACCGCTTCTGCCCTGCAACATTTCCGACGAAGGTAGATGTTGAACTGTTTGATCAGTTTGTAACTTTTGCCTTTATCTGGGCTTATTCGCTGCGTGCCCAATACGATAATCTGGGTTGGCAATCAGCTCAAAACTATATTTTGGAAAATAGCGACAAGGTCAATTCACTCAATATATACAAAGTCATTGCCGATGCAGATACTCCCGTGTCGCTATTAAGTGTGATGGCAGATAAATTATCTCCCTTATCTTCATACGATTTATCAAATCGCATGAAGAAATCGCTCGCTAACGAAGAAACGGGGATAGATAAAGCAAAGGAGGATGGTGATAAGGTTTTCGTTAACTATCTCCATTATTTCAAGTCTAACCAATTTTATGCAGAGTAATCATGGAAAAGAAATTACCATTAGAAGAGATGTCCATATCTGATGTTTATGTGAAAAGTCAGTACGTCGTGACCTATAAGATTCCCGTCTATCAGCGCAATTATGCCTGGGAGGAAGAACAGGTAACGGCATTGATAAAGGATGTCTATGACTCGTGGCAGAAGAATCCTTTGGCACCATATTATATTGGTACCTTGGTGACATACAAACGTAATGACAGGGAGTATGAGGTGATTGACGGGCAGCAAAGGCTTACTACCATTTACCTGATCATCAAAGCTTTGGGTATCAAAGATATAAAAAACAAATTGACTTATAGTGCCCGAAGTACATCTACTTCTACAATCATGCGACTGAATGAAGATTTGGAATTGGGAGATGAGGCTGATGCAGGTATCAGAAATGGATATGGTTATGCAAAGAAGGCATTGGAGGCCATCGTCCTGTCGGATGAGCGAGACGGCTTTCAGGAGTATTTCCTGCAGCATGTGAAACTTATACATTATGATGTTCCAAAAGATGTTAATCTGAATCATTACTTTGAGGTGATGAACTCTCGTGGTGAACAATTGGAAAAGCATGAGATAGTGAAATCTATGCTCGGCCAGTATCTGAATAAGCCGCAGTTGGCTACCTTTTGCCGTGTTTGGGAGGCATGCAGCGAAATGAATGTCTATATTCAGCAGGTGTTCCCTGACAAAACTGTGTTTGGAAACAATCTGCAGGATTTCTGTATAAGTGATTTTGAGGAAATTCCTCAACAGGAAGAAGCGGAAGGAAAAGAAACTGTCATGAATCTTTTGCATAATTCTGTTACAAGGGCAGATACATCGAATGGCACAGAACAGAATGACAGGTTCCAATCCATCATCGATTTTCCGAATTTCTTGTTGATAGTATTGAAAGTTTCCATGATGAAAATTGCAGGATTCGATTACAAGGCTTTCAAACTTGACGACAAGGAATTGCTGGTTGAATTCAAAAAGGTTTTGGATGGCAAGGAACCTGAGCAGAGACAGGACTTCGCTAGAGAATTTGCTTTCAATCTGCTAAAGGCTAGGTATTTATTGGACAACTACATCATTCATCATACTCTTTCCGACAAAGAGTTATCTGGTGATAATCCATGGAAGTTGCAGTATTATAAATTCGAAAACCGCAAGGGCTATCCTGTGAATTTGTCAACAGACGATAAGGAACAGGAAGAGATGGTGCATCTGCTTTCGATGTTCGAGGTTGCGTTTACGCCTAAACAGCGTAAGAACTATCTGGTTTACACCATGATGTATCTCTTTGAAAACTACAGGACATCAAATGAGAAGTATCTTGGATTCTTGCAGCGTCTTGCCGACAGGTATTTCTATCATGTCTACCTGAATACTGATAGTCTTAGCGAGAGAAATCTTCCTAAACCGAATGCATTTGATGAGGCTTTGTTGCAGAACGGAGTGTTGAATGATAAAGGAATAGATTGCGATAGAAAAGACTATAATGCAGTTTTTGCATCCATTTATAAGTCTGGCAGCGCAGATATACCATTGTTTGTATTCAACTATACGGATTATATGATATGGAAAAAGTATGCTGACACATTGCGCGGTCGAAATACCAAAAAAGGTTCTAAGGAGCGAAATGAGTTCTTTGAGATTCTCGGTTGTTCAGATTTTGAATTGGATTCTTTTAATAGTTTCTATTTCTCTCGTACCCGTAAGTCGTTGGAACATTACTATCCTCAGGCGAAAGCAGGTGCCGACAAGCCGCTCTGTGAAGAAGAGATTAATTGCTTTGGTAATTTTGCGATGATTGGTGCTGAGGCTAACAGTTCTGGTTCTAATTGGGATCCTAAGACAAAGCTTGATCATTATTGTGATGGAAAGTCTAATCCTATAAGTGTTGCGTCATTGAAATTCCAGATTATGATGCAGAAATGCAAGGACAATGATTTAGCTATGCTGAATGGCGAATTGAATCGTGCACATGGTATGGAGTGGAATGCTGAAGATATGAAAGTTCATCAGCAAAAAATTCTTGATATTATCATAAAAAGATAATGTATGACACCATAGAAAAAAGGGTTGCGATCCATCTTTTCGAGGATTGCAACCCTTTATACCTTATTATAGATAAGAGTTTAGGAAACTCTATCATATAATTTTTCGGAATCTTTCGATAGCTTTTTACAGCTGAGCCAACTCAACAACTTTGTCGACAGCTGCGCTCAAGCCATCCTTGTTCTTACCTCCAGCCTGTGCATAGTGAGGCTGACCGCCACCACCACCTTGGATCAACTTAGCAGCTTCGCGAATCATCTTACCAGCATTAAGGTTGTGGTCCTTAACCATATCGTCGCTAAACATTACGCTAAGCATAGGTTTATCGTTGCTGATAGAACCTACTACGCAAACGAGATTCTCAGGCAAAGCCTCGCGAACCTTGAATACCAAGTCCTTAGCTGCTGCAGGTTCCATAGGCAATACGGCAGTAACAACATTTACGCCATTAACAACCTTAGCATTTGCTACGAGCTTCTCCTTAGCGCGCTCAACAGCCTGAGCCTGGAACTTCTCAACATCCTTCTTCAAAGCATCGTGCTCGTCGATATACTTTCTGATAACGCCTTCAAGATCCTTAGCATTGTTGAACAAGCCCTTCAAAGCCATGATAGTGTCTTGCAAAGTGTAGATTGCCTCTTCGCTTGCCTTACCTGTAAGAGCCTCGATACGGCGGATGCCGGCAGCTACGCTACTCTCAGAGATAATCTTGAAGAAACCAATCTTACCTGTGCTCTTAGCGTGGATACCACCACAGAACTCAGCTGAAGGACCGAAGCGAACAACACGAACCTTGTCGCCATACTTTTCGCCAAAGAGGGCGATAGCGCCAAGCTCCTTAGCCTCCTCGATAGGAGTATCGCGATGCTCGTCGAGTGGATAGTCGGCACGAATCATCTCGTTTACCATGCGCTCTACCTTGCGAAGTTCCTCGTCTGTTACCTTCTGGAAATGAGAGAAGTCGAAACGCAAAGTGTCCTTGTCTACATAAGAACCCTTCTGCTCTACGTGCTCGCCCAAAACCTGCTTCAAGCAATAGTCGAGCAAGTGGGTTGCTGTATGGTTGGCAGCGCTACCCTCACGAGAGTCGATATCTACACAAGCCATGAAGTCGGCTGAGATATTCTTAGGCAACTGCTTAACGATATGGATGCTTTGGTTGTTTTCGCGCTTGGTGTCGATAATCTCGATAGTCTCATCCTCGCTAACGAGTACACCCTTGTCGCCAACCTGTCCACCCATTTCACCATAGAATGGAGTGTTGTCGAGTACCAACTCATAGAAAGAGTTCTTCTTCTGAGTCACCTTGCGGTAGCGCAGGATGTGGCACTCATATTCTGTATAGTCGTAACCCACGAAGTTCTGGTCGCCTTCCTTCAAAACCTCCCAGTCGCCGTTCTCTACGGCAGCAGCATTGCGGGCACGCTCTTTCTGCTTCTTCATCTCCTCGTCGAAGCCTGCAGCATCTACGGTGTAACCATTCTCACGGCAGATAAGCTCTGTCAGGTCGAGAGGGAAACCGTATGTATCGAAGAGGCGGAATGCGCTCACGCCATCGAGCTGAGTCTCGCCATGAGCCTTGAGCTCGTCCATATCGCCATTGAGGAGGTTGATACCCTTCTCCAAGGTGCGGAGGAATGAATCCTCTTCCTCTTTCATCACGCGGGTGATGAGCTCCTGCTGAGCTGGCAACTCTGGGAAGGCTGCACCCATCTGCTCTACCAATACATTGACGAGCTTGTACATGAATGCCTGCTTCTGACCGAGGAATGTGTAAGCGTAACGTACGGCACGGCGCAAGATACGGCGGATTACGTAACCAGCCTTGGCGTTGCTTGGCAACTGACCGTCGGCGATAGAGAAGGCTACGGCACGGAGGTGGTCGGCGCAAACACGCATAGCGATGTCAATCTTCTCCTGCTCATCCTTGCCCTCACCATTCTCACCTGTAGGAGTAGTGAAGCCATACTTCTTGCCAGAGATAGCCTCGATTTCCTTGATGATTGGCTGGAAGATATCTGTATCATAGTTAGAGTGCTTGTCCTGCAACATGCGAACCAAGCGCTCGAAGCCCATACCTGTATCGATAACGTGCATTGGGAGTGGTTCGAGAGAACCATCAGCCTTGCGGTTGTACTGCATGAACACGATGTTCCAGATTTCGATGACCTGTGGGTTATCCTTGTTTACCAATTCGCGGCCTGGCACCTGAGCCTTCTCCTCTGGAGTACGTGAATCCACATGAATCTCTGAGCAAGGACCGCAAGGACCTGTATCGCCCATCTCCCAGAAGTTGTCGTGCTTGTTACCGTTGATGATGTGGTCGGCTGGCACGTGCTTAGCCCAGTAACCTGCAGCCTCGTTGTCGCGTTCCAGACCTTCCTCCTTGCTACCCTCGAATACGGTAACGTAGAGATCGGCAGGGTTGAGCTTCAAAACTTCAGTAAGATACTCCCATGCCATATCAATGGCACCCTCCTTAAAGTAGTCGCCGAAGCTCCAGTTACCGAGCATCTCGAACATGGTGTGGTGGTAAGTATCGTGACCAACCTCTTCAAGGTCGTTGTGCTTACCGCTTACACGGAGACACTTCTGTGTATCAACACGACGAACATCCTTACCTGGGTCTTTAGTACCGAGGATGATGTCTTTCCATTGGTTCATACCTGCATTTGTAAACATCAGCGTTGGGTCGTCTTTGATTACCATAGGTGCTGATGGTACAATCTTGTGGCCTTTGCCTTCAAAGAACTTCTTGAAGGATTCGCGCACTTCATTAGCTGTCATCATTTCTGTTTGTATGTTTTTGTTTTATTTATCCTTGATATTTTAATCTTCTTAGCTTATTGCAGCCATGTTATAGCTTAGACAAGAAGCTGATGATTAAAAACTTGTGCAAAGATACTAATAAAATGACGATTGTAGATTGAAATATGCAAAATATTTACTATCTTTGTCCCAAATTAGATGTAATTTGTCAACTATGGCTCTTAATACAGATAAAAACCTTAAGATATATTTCTCTATAAAGGAGGTGGCGCAGCAATTGGGCGTTGCTGAGAGTACGTTGCGTTTCTGGGAATCAGAATTCCCTCAGATTAAGCCTCGTACAGCCAGAGGCACGGGTATCAGACAATATACGGAGAAGGATATAGAACAGCTCAAGGTTGTCTATAACCTTATCAAAGTGCGTGGCTTCAAGATTGCTGCAGCTAAGAAGATGCTTGCGGCTAATCGTGAGGGTGCCGACCGTAGTGCAGATATCCTTGAGACTTTGATATCTGTAAGAGACCAGCTTAAGGATTTGAAGAAACATCTCGACTCTTTGGTATAATCATTATCTCGTATATAAATTCTTTGGTATAAGAAGATTATCTTGCATGATATGCAAACAGCACATAGCCAGGCTCATGTCTTTGGCTATGTGCTGTTTGCTTTTATAATGTTTTTATATTCTTATTTATTTCATGCAAGATGGAAGCCAGTTAGTATCGCTATGGAAAACCTTTTCTATGGTTATTCCTTGTGCTTCTTTCTTTGTTAACTGATGGCTCCAGCCAACTCGCTTTGAAGTATTGGCACCAGCGCCTGTATTGTTATACTCTTGATAGCGAGCAGTCTTTTCGTTCGCAGGATTTCTCCAGTTCTCCCATCCCTCTGGTCTGATATGGCTATCCATGGTGCAGTTCATAAACAAGGTATGAGCATATGGACGCCATGGGCGACCGAGATACACCTTATTAATATTGTCTGCTGCCGTGAGGTGGCAATGGTTGAATATGTAGCCATAAGTCTGGTTGGCAGGAGTAGAGGCTGCTGTGATATAGCTATTAGCCTTTGAGTGGATGGTGCACGACTCAAACCAAGCTGTAGAAGGACCAAAGATGAAGTCGGTAGTGCCTTCGATATAGCAGTCTTTGAATAGCTGGCGAGTAGAGGCTTTGCCTGTGTAGATAGTATCCTGATGTCCGAGGAAACGGCAGTTGATGAACGATAGACGGTCGCCTTCGGTATGTAGGGCAACAGCCTGACCAAGTCGAGCAGAATTGTTTTCGATGGTGATATTCTTCAAGGTAATGTCGTTGCCTTGTATCTTCAGAGTGTAAGTGCGGAAAGTGCCCATACCCTTGCCTGTTTCAGGAAGCTTTATGTTGGCATGGTCGTCGTAGGTGATGATGGTATTGTCGCGGTCTTCGCCACATATTTCTATGTTGTCGAGCCATGAAGGGATAACGAGTTTTTCCTTGTAGACTCCTTTCTTAACGTATATCACCTTATGATATTCCATAAAAGCACGACAAACCTCTATGGCTTCGCTAATGTTGCGGAATTCGGCTGTACCGTCGCGAGCCACGAAGATGGTATCAGGGTTGTCGTATTTGTTTGCGCCCATAGCCGTGATGGCTGAGAGCATAAGTAGTAGAGTTGTTGTAATTAGCTTCATAGTTTGTTTATGTTTTTATTATGCCTCGCCTTGAGGTGAAGCCGTAGAAACGGCTTCACACGAGGAAGGAAAACGAGGATGAAAAATAGGAAGGGGTGTAGATATAGGAATATTTACATTATCTGTTTAACCTCCTTGAGGTCGTCAATCTTTTTGAGAGCGTTTACAATCTCTTGAACTTCAGAGCGATCGTGAACACGAATCTCTATCTTGCCATCATAGATGCCTTCGTCTGCATTGATGGTGATGCGATGGATGTTGACATCAAGCTTCTCTGATATCACCTCAGATATATCGTGAAGCATGCCCTTGCGGTCGATACCTCTAATCTGGATAGTTGCATCAAAGAATAATACCTTGTGCATATCCCATTTAGCATCAAGGATGCGATTGCCGAAACTTGACTTTAGTCGGTTGGCAACAGGGCACGCACGATTGTGTATCTCCACCTGGTTTTTGTTGTCGATATATCCAAGGATGTCGTCACCAGGAATAGCATGACAACAAGTAGGAAGGATATACATGCCGATGGTCTTCTCGGAGATTACGCAAGGAATCTTCTTATTGAATTCTTTGCCTACCACAAGCTTCTTGTCGCTTGGTGGCACAGTTTCCTTCTTATCTTTGCTCTTGCTAAGGAAAGGAACAAACTTTCTCCATCCTCCTCCAGAGCTCTCATTCTTTTGGCTCTTACCATGGAGCTCGTTGATATCTTTCTCACCAAGTAATATTGTCCTGTTGCCTAATCCAAGGAATAATTCTTCAGGCTTCTGCACACCATGGAATGAGCAAAGCTTATCGAGGACAGATGTAGAAAGTTCTATTTCATTCGTCTGTAGCCATTGCTTAAGAGTTTCTTCGCCCTTCTTTTGAGTCTCGCGGTTGTCGCGGCGCAATATTGCTTGTATCTTAGCCTTAGCCTTAGCAGTAGAAACAAAGTTTATCCAATCGGGCTGTACATGTTGCGACTTAGAAGTAAGCACTTCTACCTGGTCGCCACTATTGAGCTTATGGCTAAGCGGTACGAGCTTGTGGTTTACTTTAGCTCCGATACAATGGCTACCAAGGAAGGTGTGTATTTGGAATGCAAAGTCGAGGACAGTACAGTTGGCAGGCATCGTCTTCACCTCGCCCTTAGGAGTAAACACGAATATTTCAGATGCAAAAAGGTTGAGTTTTATAGCATCGAGGAAGTCCATAGCATCAGGCTGTGGGTCGTCGAGAATTTCCTTGATAGTGCTTAGCCAATCGTTGAGCTCGCCATCGTCTTCATGTCCATCGTTTCCATCTTTATATTTCCAATGCGCAGCAAAACCTTGTTCTGCAATTTCGTCCATACGGTCGCTACGAATCTGTACCTCAATCCACTTACCCTGTTTAGACATCAGAGTGACGTGGAGAGCCTGATATCCATTTGCCTTAGGATGGTTGAGCCAGTCGCGTAAGCGGTCTGGATGGCTCTTATATATTCTGCTTATTGCAACATAAATGTTGAAACATTCGTTGATTTCGTTGGCGCGCTCTTTAGGAGTAAAGATGATACGCACGGCAAGGATATCATAAATCTCATCAAACGAAACATGCTTGTTTTGCATCTTATTCCAAATAGAATAAGGACTCTTCACTCTTGCCTTGATTTCATATTGTATGCCAAGAGAGTCGAGGGCTGCACGAATAGGAGTGGTGAAGTCTTTGAAGAGCTTTTGGCGTTGCTCTTCCGACATAGAAAGTTTATTTGTGATATCCTTATATTCTTCAGGATGCTCATACTTGAAGCTAAGGTCTTCAAGTTCAGTCTTTATCTTGTTTAGTCCAAGACGGTTGGCGAGAGGAGCATAGATATACATCGTTTCGCCAGCAATCTTGTATTGCTTATTAGGAGCTTGCGAAGCCAAAGTGCGCATGTTGTGCAGACGGTCGCAAATCTTAATCAATATCACTCGGATATCGTCGCTCATAGTGAGCAACAACTTCTTAAAGTTTTCGGCTTGAGCCGAAGCCTTATCTCCGAATATACCACCACTAATCTTTGTAAGTCCGTCTACAATCATAGCTATCTTCGAACCGAAGATATTCTCGATGTCTTCTACCGAGTAGTCGGTATCTTCGACAACATCATGCAGGAGTGCGGCACAAATACTTGTTGATCCAAGTCCCATCTCCTCGCATGCTATCTGTGCAACGGCAATAGGGTGCATGATATATGGTTCGCCCGATAGTCGTCTTACACCTTTGTGTGCTTGGCGGGCGAAGTTGAAAGCTTTGGTGATGATATCCACCTTTTTGCGATGAGGAGAATCGAGATAAGTCTTCATGAGCTTATCGAAAGCCGCGGTTATCATCTTGTCGTCGGCAATTTCTCTCTCTTTGTTGATAGTGTCCTGATTGTCCATTGTCATGTCCTCCAAAATTTATTATTGTTGTTTGGACCACGTGATAATAAGATTATAATTGAGGGTTAGTGTGGGGTGTGAGGCAAGCGAAGGTTATTTCACCTTCAGCTTTTTGCCAGCCCTGATGCTTGAGCCCTTAATACGATTGAGCCTCTTTAGTTTAGCTACAGTTGTATTGTTGCGAGCTGCGATAGCACCAAGAGTGTCACCCTGACGTATGGTTACGCTCTTTGTTCTTTTTCTACTTTTACGGCTCTTGCTCTTACGGCTTGAAGAATGGCGTGACGATCTTGAGTCTTTGTAAGCTAAGTTGCTTGTGTTTACGCTAACCTCAGCACGTTTTGTAGTAACGTTCTCTGGAACATAAGCATAGATAGAATCCTGATTGTCGATAAAAGCTATTGCCTTTGACTCAGGCAAACGGATAGCAGAAGGCTTGTTGCTTCCGTTGACGATGTTACGACGATATTGTGGATTGAGGTTTGCTATCAGATCTAAAGGAATATTAAGCACCTTTGATATCTGTTCAAAGTGTACGTCGCGGTCTACCATCACGGTATCTGTCTTTACAGGCAAAGTTGTTGTCATCGGACAGATGTTGTGGTCGCAATAGTAGTTCATGATATAGTTGGCTGCGATAAATGCAGGCACATATCCGCGAGTTTCCTTTGGCAAGTAAGGGTATATTTCCCAATAGTCCTTAGCGCCATTAGCTCTATGTATAGCCTTGTTGATGTTGTCTGGTCCGCAGTTGTAGGCTGCGATAACGAGATTCCAATCGCCGAATATCTTGTAGAGGTCGCTAAGATAGTTGGCAGCAGCATACGACGACTTCACAGGGTCGCAACGTTCGTCGACCATAGAGTTTACCTCAAGTCCGTATTGCTTACCTGTGGTAACCATAAACTGCCAAAGACCTGTAGCGCCAACTCTTGATACAGCTTTAGGGTTGAGAGCCGACTCGATAACAGGCAAGTATTTCAGTTCGAGAGGCAAGCCGTAGGTTTCGAGAGCCTGCTCGAATATAGGGATGTAGAAGTTTTGTGCTCCGAGCATGTAGCTAACAGAGCGACGAAGGCGACCACTATAGCGGTCGATGAACTGCTGTACCACCTCGTTGTATGGCATCTCTATGATAGTAGGCATGCGGTTGAGGCGTTGTTTGTAGGTGTCCTTGTCGTATACAGGGTTCACGTCCGACATATTGCAGTTGTTGTCGGGCTTCAAATATGTCTTTGCATTGTAGAGGTTGAGCAAGCTGTCAAGCTCGTATGTCATGGCTTCGGGTACTTCAAATTCTTCCTCGTTGCCTTCTTCGTCAGTAACAATTATATCTGTGTCATCGTTTTGAGCAGACATGAAGTTTGGCATGCAAAACATCATGGCGGCTGCTATCAAAAATGTTTTCTTCATTATGTTTTTTATATCTGTAGAATTCGTTTATGTTCTTTTATGTTGTTTAGCTATATGGCATATATATAATAAGGTGTGAGCGGCTCTTATATATTATATATATAATAAGGTGTAGTCTTCATCAGAAGTTTAGACTACAGCTCACACCCAACGACGTATGTCGGCTACCTGTGAAATCGGTCTTGCTGCTTATCACAGCAGGCGATACTCTCATGCTCAAGTCGTGGCTGATGTCGAATTCTGATAGCGAGGCATCTACGTAGGCATCTATCACAGAAAATGCGTAGACTCCAAGCATACAGAAGAAACTCATGTCGCGCCAACGACGGTATCTATCCTTACGCTTCTTGAAGATTGTCTTCCAGCGTTCCATATTCTCTGGCGTTATCTTGTTGCCGAGATGTAGAAATTGGTTATAGCTCTCCGTTGTAGGGTCGTCGTCCATGATGTCGAGATATGCTTGCGAATAGTCGCGATACATCATGTTGTTCCATCTCATGGCGTAGGCGCATCCTACGAATCCGCCATAGATGATAGGCAACTTCCAGTATTTGCGGTTGTATATCTGACCTGCTCCAGGCAATACCAATGCCAACCACATAGCCCTCTTTGGGTCTGGTTTCCATGTTGCCCAGTCACGGCGATGCTTTGTGGTGTCTGTAGCTGCAACGATTTGCTTTGGAGTCTTTATCTCCTCAGTCATCATCTTTAGCGAGTCGGCTTTCCATGCAGAGTCAGTATATGCCACCTGCTCTGTAGCGATAGCCATTTTGCTAATGCTGTCGATGCGTTCCACCTTCTTAGCGATGGTGTCGCTAACTGAGGTGTCGGCTTTTTGAGCATACACGTTCAGGCAAGCCGAGACAAGCAAAGCTATCCCAACCACGATACAACGTAGAGTGTAGGAAAAAGTGTTACCCACAGTATTATTGTCCTTTCAGTTTGTCGAACATGTTCATGATTTTCTCCAGCTCCTCTTCGTTAGCGAAAGGAATGCTGATTTTGCCCTTGCCCTTAGGAGAGCAAGTGAGCTGCACCTTAGTATCAAGGAATTGCGATAGGCGAGTCTTCACAGCCGAAAGCTCTTCCGACAAAGCGTTCTTGGCAACAATCTTCTTCTTGCTGCTATCTATGTCTTCGCCATTCTTTAGGTGTTGAACCATTTCCTCTACCTTGCGTACAGAATATCCATTCTTCTGAATCTCCTTAAAAAGGCGAATCTGAAGCGAAGGACTATCCAATGCCAACAAGGCACGAGCATGACCCATGTCGATTTCATGTTTCTGTAATGCCATCTGTATCTGAGCAGGAAGCTTCAGCAGTCGCAGATAGTTGGTTATCGCAGCACGACTTTTGCCCACACGCTCCGAAACCTTCTCTTGAGTCATACCTGTATTTTCAAGCAAATGCTCATAAGCAAGAGCAATCTCGATGGCGTTGAGGTCTTCGCGCTGGATATTCTCCACGAGCGCCATCTCCATCACATTCTCGTCCTTGATGGTGCGGATGTATGCCGGAATAGCCTTTAGTCCAGCAAGTTGCGAAGCTCTCCATCTACGTTCACCAGCAATAATTTGGAACTTGTTTTCAGCTACCTGTCGAAGTGTGATGGGCTGAATGATGCCAATTTCGCGAATGCTGATGGCAAGTTCCTGAAGTGCATCCTCGTCAAACTCACGTCGAGGCTGATTAGGGTTTGCTTCTATCTGGTCTATGGCAATCTCATTGATAGTAGAGCTGCCTTGTGTGCGCACTCCCTCGGTAGAGATTAGAGCGTCGAGTCCTCTTCCTAATGCGTTGTATTTCTTGTGTATAGCCATTATGTTATTATTAAGTGAAGAGTGAAGAACGAAGAGTGAAGAATTCTCTTGTCTTTACTCTATTGGTTAGTGAAAAAACTAAAGTGCAGAGGATGAAAGCTAATGGATTCTTCACTCATCACTCTTCGTTCTTCACTTAGTTTAAGAGTTCTTGTTAATGATTTCCTTAGCCAAAGCCAGGTGGTTCTTTGCTCCGTTCGACTCTGCGTCGTATAGTATCACAGGCAATCCGTGGCTTGGACATTCGCTAAGTTTCACGTTGCGCTGAATCACGGTCTTGAATACCAACTCCTGGAAGTGTCTCTTCACCTCGTCGTAAATCTGGTTGGCAAGACGAAGACGACTATCATACATAGTGAGAAGGAAACCCTCTATTTCGAGTTTCGGATTAAGTTTGCTCTTGATAATCTTGATAGTGTTGAGGAGTTTGCTGATACCCTCAAGGGCGAAGTATTCGCATTGCACAGGTATTATCACAGAGTCGGCAGCAGTCAAAGCATTAACTGTGATAAGACCCAACGAAGGCGAGCAGTCGATGAGAATATAGTCGTAGTCGTCTCTGATAGGAGCCAACAGCTGCTTTATTACCTTTTCACGGTTTTCGATATTCAGCATTTCTATTTCTGCGCCTACAAGGTCGATATGGCTTGGTATGATGTCGAGTCCGTTGATATCAGTAGTATAGATAGCGTCTCTTACGTCGGCGTGGTCAATGATACATTCATAGAGCGAGCAGTCTACTTCTGCCAGGTCTATACCCAATCCTGATGATGCGTTTGCCTGTGGGTCGGCATCTACAACGAGCACCGACTTTTCGAGAGTAGCGAGTGATGCTGCAAGGTTTATAGATGTTGTAGTCTTGCCTACACCGCCTTTCTGATTTGCTAATGCAATAATCTTTGCCATGGTTTTCTTAATCTTTGTTTGTGTAAAAGATAGCTTTCGTCTTCCTTTCCTTCATGTATGTGAAAGCCTGTCTTTACAGAATTTATTCTGCAAAGTTACATATTTTATGCGAGATAGACGTAAATTAAAGGTTTTTTCGTACTTTTGCATGCAAATTAAATATTCTACTTGCCTCAGCCCGTAGGTTTTGTAACTATAAGCGAAGGCTTTGTGAGGTAGAAAGATACAGATGATTATGAATTCAAAAACACCTTTAATTCTCATTTCCAACGATGATGGCTACCAGGCTCCTGGTATCAATAAGCTCGTAGACATGTTGCGTCCGTTAGACGTCAAGATACTCGTTTGTGCTCCCGATGGTCCACGTAGTGGCTATTCGTGTGCCTTCTCTTCCGAGTTGCCTCTAAGATTGTGGCATAAGTGGAGCGACGACAAAGTGGATGTCTGGGCATGCAATGGCACACCAGTAGACTGTGTGAAGCTTGCTATCGACCAACTGCTCGAAGGCAAAATGCCTGATATGGTTATTGGCGGAATCAATCATGGCGACAATTCTACTGTAAACAATCATTACAGCGGCACCATGGGCATTGCCAAAGAGGGTTGTATGAAATATATCCCTTCTATAGCCTTCTCGAGCTGCTATTATAATCATGATGCCAACTTTGAGCCTCTGAGCGAATATGTAAGAAATATTGTGAGCAACGTGCTTGCTAATGGTTTGCCACGTGGTGTATGCCTGAATGTCAACTTCCCTGCCATGCAGGAGTTCAAGGGCGTAAAAGTTTGCCGAATGACCTTTGGTCGTTGGATCAACGAAGTGGTGAAGGCTCATCAGCCACGAGGCTACGACTATTATTGGATGGTGGGCGAATATGCCAACGACGAGCCTACAGCCGAAGATACCGACCAATGGGCTTTGTCGCATGGCTATGTAGCCATCACACCTACAAGCATCGACGTTACTGCTTACGAGATGATCGACACCATCAAGAACTGGAATCTGTAGAACCAATCTTCATAGCATGAAATACTATATCATAGTAGGCGAGGCGAGTGGCGACCTGCATGCTTCTCATCTTATGGCATCGCTGAAAAAAGAAGACAGTCAGGCTGAGTTTCGCTTCATCGGAGGCGACCTTATGCAAGCTGTTGGTGGCACGTTGGTGAAACACTATCGTGACATGGCTTACATGGGCTTTGTTCCAGTGTTGCTACATCTGCGCACCATCTTCGCCAATATGGCTTATTGCAAGCGCGATATAGTAGAGTGGAAGCCTGATGCCTTGATACTTGTCGACTATCCTGGCTTCAACCTCGATATAGCCAAATACATCCATTCTACAACGAATATTCCTATCTACTATTATATCTCTCCAAAGATATGGGCATGGAAGGAATGGCGCATCAAGGCAATAAAGCGCGACATCACAGCCTTGTTCTCTATCTTGCCTTTCGAGGTTCCTTTCTTCGAGCAGAAGCATGGCTACCCAATCCACTATGTGGGCAACCCTACAGCCGACGAAGTGCGCACTTTCTGTAAGGAATATAAGGAGACAAAGGATGAATTCTGCGATAGGAATAATCTTGATAAAAATAAGCCTGTCATAGCGCTCCTTGCCGGTAGCCGCAAGCAGGAGATAAAAGACAACTTGCCAATGATGATACAAACGGCATCACAGTTTGCCGACTATCAGATGGTGTTGGCTGGTGCACCTTCTATCGACGACGATTATTATAATAAATATGTGGAAGGCAGCAACGTGAAGTTGGTTCACAACGACACCTACGCTCTGCTTTCACATTCCACTTGCGCCCTCGTTACGAGTGGTACGGCTACTCTCGAAACTGCACTCTTCGGCGTGCCACAGGTGGTGTGCTATAAGACTCCTATTCCTCGTTTTATGCGTTGGGCTTTCAATCATATTCTGAAAGTGAAGTATATCAGTCTTGTCAACCTCGTTGCCGACCGTGAGGTGGTGCCAGAGCTATTTGCCGATAAGTTCACCTTTAATGATATCACCCATCATCTCAGCCTTATCCTTCCAGGAGGCGATGGTCGCGAGGCTATGCTTCGAGGCTACGACGAGGTGAAGGCAAAGCTTGGTAATGACGTTGCGCCAGACAATGCTGCCAAGACCATGGTTGCCCTGCTGCGCAAACAATAAATAATTCATTTATTTATGCGAGTACATGCATAAATAAATGCGAGTAGTCGCATCGGGCAATACGACTACTCGCAAATAGCAACGCGACTATCCGCATCGGCTGATGCGAGTAGTCGCGTTTTCTCTTTTACTTTCTTTTTCGCCAATCATCCTTCACATAGCTCTTAGGGTATGTGGTTCGGTAAAGCACGTTGCCGCCCACCTCGCGAATCCAAGTGTCGAATTCGCGTTTACCTTCTTTCAATACTATCACCCTTGCTCCACGCTTCAGGTGATTGTATTCTGTGTTGCCACCCGAGAAGCGGCCGTGAGCCAATAATACATTAAAGTAGGAAACTGCATAGTCGTTGTCGTGGTCGTGTCCGCAGAACACACCCATGATGTCGCCCATCTCCTTTATCGAAGCAAACATGCCGCTATTTATAGAAGGGCTGTAGGCTCTCTCCAATCGCGAACCATACATAGGGCATTGAGTGTTGGCTGTGGCATAGTTGAATTCAGGCAACGGAATGTGGAGGAATGCAAGCGAAGGTACTGGTCTGCCGCCATTCTTCTGCTTGTAAACCATGGAGCGCTGTCGGTACCAGGTTATTTGGTTGTGGCTTATCCATTGGTAGCCACCAATGCCGCCTATAGCTGGTTTGTTGTGAGTGTCGATGCAATATAGCACGGCAGCAGTCCGCTTGCCGTTGGATGACAGAATTGGTAGCGAATAGTCGGTATTCTTACCTTGCAATACGGGCATCACGCAGTTTGGAGTCTTCTGCATTTGGTTGTATAGGGCTACAGCTGGCGTTTTGAAGTCATAGTCGTGGTTGCCGAAGGTCATGCAGAAAGGCACGCCAAGTTGGGCAAATGTCTTTAATACTACCGAAAGTGTACTGTCGGCAGGAGCTGAATAGATGATGTCGCCAGTTACTACCACGAGGTCAGGTTTCTCGGTCTCCACCATTTCTCTTACACAGGCAAGTCCCTGTTCCGAGGCCTTCACTCCGAGTTTATAGTGCAAATCTGTAATCTGCACAATCTTGAATAATCCTTTTTTGAAGCGTAGCGTATTTTGCGCAAAGGCTTGACCTATGCACATTAGCATGGTCAAGCCTAAGATAAGTTTCCTAAACATTTTGTTTGTCTTAGTTGAAATAATAAAGGAATACGGCTATGCCTTCGAGAGCAGGCTTGCGCTCGCCTTCTATTTCTATGCGGAAGTCGATCTCCGTCTTGCATGTGCCGCGGAGGTTCTGAATTTGGTGAAGCTTTGTTACCAAGCGAACTCTGCTGCCTGTGATAACAGGCTTGCCGAAGCGCATGTGCTCGATACCATAGTTAACAAGCATCTTGATGTTCTTCACCTCGATAATCTGATCCCAGAGGTATGGGAGTACAGAGAGTGTGAGATAGCCGTGAGCTATGGTCGACTTGTATGGACTTTCGGTTTTAGCTCTCTCCACGTCTACGTGAATCCATTGGTGGTCGAGAGTTGCGTCAGCAAACATGTTGATGCGGTCTTGGTCTATCTGCAACCATTCGCTTGTGCCGAGCACTTCGCCAAGATGTGAGGCAAAGTCCTCGTAAGAGTTTACTATAAGTTTTTCCATGTTGTGTATATAAATTATTTCTTGTTCTTCTTGTATTCTGCGTCGAACTTAAGAAGCTTGTTGTATTCCTTTTTTGTGATGCGCATGAACGAGCCGTGCTGTGGTCCAGTAACGCCCTTTATGTCTACAGGGTCGTGGAAGTTGCGAAGGTTTTCGTCAGCCTTGCAAATGCGATAGTGCTTAGGGTGGTCGCTATACTGGATATAAGCCACGCGCCATGTCTTGTCGCCAATAAGCTGGAAAGCACTTGAACCTTCGCAGTTTTTGCGACCTTCGAAGCTCACGTAGTCGTCTTCTACAGGCTCGCCCCAACCATGAGTCAAGTATTTGCTTGTAGCGGTATAGATACCAGGCTTTCCTCCTTCCTTCTTGATGAGCATATGGTAGAGACCGTCGTCGAGCAGATTGATGTCGGCATCGATGGTAGCATATCCCCAGTCGAAGAGTAGCTTTGGAGTGGTAATCTCTGTAAAGTCCTTGTTAGCGTAGCTATAGTACATGCGGTCGTACTTCTCTTCCGCACGGTTTAGCATAGAGTAGTAAATCATGTATCCGCCCTTGTCGCCATTCTGCCATCTATAGTCTGGGTCCCAGAATATCTGAGGTGCCCATACGCGGTTGATGGTAGACCAATCCTTGTATGGCGATGGTGCTGTAGGGTCTGAGAATATCTGCTGTCCCTTGCGATAGTCGAAGGTAACGCTTGTCCAATGTATCAAGTCGTCGCTCTTCAAGAGGTCGATACCATAGTTGTCCCATTTGTGCGACTTTGCTACACACATATCTGTTGTCACCATCACATATCCCTTGCCGTTGTAAGCACGAGTGATAAAGGCGTCGCGTGTGCCACCCTCTATGCGTGCCAACTTCTTTTGGTCGAAGATAGGTTCGCCGTCGATAATGTCTTGATAGTTGTATCCGTCGCGGCTCACAGCATATGCTGTCCACTCTCCCTTATCGCTCATGTGGCAATATAGGTAGCCGTAGTCGCCCTTCACAAGGTTTTGTGCCGAGGCAGATAGAAAACATGTTACGCCCAACGCTGTAAGCAGGGCTTTCTTTGAACTTAGAATAGTTTTGATGTTCATAATTTTTGGGTGGTTTATTATTATGGTTTTGTTAGTTGATAATCAAATGCGAGTACAAAAATACACATTATTTCGCAATTTATCAAGCGTTTGAGGATTTATTCCACTTTATACGTATTTATATATAATAAAAAGGTAGCTTATTAATATAATAAGGTGTCGATATGTTCTTTTTGAAGAAAACTAAATACAACAATTATATGATAAAAAAACTATTCTTACCATTAGCCCTAAGCCTAAGCGTTGCTTACTCGGCTTCGGCTCAAGACAGTACGATGGTGAAGTTCGACTTTGCCTCTACAGCCGATTCGGCTAAGGTGTACAACGCAACTTTGTGTCAAGGAGCAAAACTTATTAATTATGGAGGAGCCAACGTGCTTGCTTTGGGCAACGACGATGGCTATTTCGATTTTGGAGCCGACTTCGGTAAAGTGATAGGCTCGCTTGAGGCGTTCACTATAGTTACCGATCTCTACATCCCAGAGTCTACTGACATCACAAAGAATGGAAACTTCGTGTGGTGTTTCGCTAACTCGTCTTCTACGGGTTACCTGTTTTTGGGGGCTAAGGAAACACGCTATGCCATCACCAAAACCAGCTATTCTGACGAAAGCGGCGTGTCGTTGAAAACTCCACTTCCTAAGGGTAAATGGATTAATCTGACAGTTGTCGTCAAGAAATTGGGAACTACTGGCAAATTTTATGCAAACTTCTATATCGACGGTAGCCTTGGTGGATCTACGTCTAACATATCGTGGACTTTGTCGCCAAAGGAAATTGGCAACACCATAATGAACTATCTCGGCAAGAGTTGCTATAATGGCGATGCATATCTGAAGAATGCTATGTTCCACGACTTCAGACTTTACAACTATGCTCTGCCTGTACGAACGCTTAAGGCTGTCACAAATATGGCAAAGCAAAACAACGTGAAGCTAAATCAGTATGCCGATTCGCTTACGATTGATGAGAAAATTAATAATGCAACAATCGAGCTGAATACTAAGAATTTGATGGATGATATAGAACTGCCAACTACCGTTGGCGACTATGCAAAGGTTGTGTGGGCAACCTCGAATGCTAATGTCATCACAGCCGATGGCACTATCACTCGTCCTGTTTTCGGACGTCCTGCTGCTACTGCCACTCTTACTGCTACCATCATCTCTACTGCTACAAAATTTTCAGAGGAGGGATTGGTGACAAAGAAACTTAATTTCGATGTTACAGTATTGCCTGAGTTCTCTGATGCTGAGACCATCGCCTACGACCTCGAGCATTTGAAAATTGGCGGTAATATAAATAATGTATATGATAAGCTCACTTTGCCTACTGTAGGCGAACTTGGTTCCGTTATTACATGGAAGTCGGCTGATACCAACTGGTTAACTAATACAGGTCGTGTGGTTAAGCAACCTGATGGCAAGAAGCAACAGGTTACTCTTACTGCAACTCTCATGCGCGGTAAAGAGCATATCTCGCACGATTATACAGTAACTATCCACGAGCGCGAGCCTTATTCTCATTATCTCTTCGTTTACTTCCCATCAAACAACAACGAGAATCTATACTATGCTATCTCTGAGGATGGCTACAATTATACTCCGCTCAACAATGGTCAAGCTTTCTTCAAGGCAGAGGGCAACACTATAATGGGTGGTTTGCGCGACCCACATATTTTGCGTGGTCCTGATGGCAATTTCTATATGGCTGTCACAGATATGATGTGCTCAAAGGGATGGTCGAGCAACCGCGGACTGGTATTGATGAAGTCGTCAGACCTTATCAATTGGACTTGCAGTAAAGTACATTTTCCTGAAAAATATGCAGGAACCAATTTTGCCAACGTAACTCGTGTTTGGGCTCCTGAAACTATCTACGATAATCAGGCAGGTAAGTATATGGTCTACTTCTCGTTGCTGACAAACGATGGCACCATACCATACGATAAGGACTTTTATTGCTATGCCAACGACGACTTTACCGACCTTGTTGGCGAACCAACATACCTCTACGACCGTGGCTCGGCTACCATCGATATGGATATCGTATACAACGAAAGCGACTCGTTGTATCATGGATTCTTTAAGAACGAAGGTCAAGGTGGCATCTGTAAGGTTACTGCTCGTACGCTTACAGCTCCCGAAGGTCAGCCTCTTGGCTCGCAATGGTCGAAACCTTCACCTACTTTGCAGCAGACAAATGTTGCCGTAGAGGGTGCGGGAGTATTCAAATTCATCAACCAGGATAAGTGGTGCTTGATGTACGACTGCTATACCAGCGGATATTATCAGTTCTGCTCTTCCGACGATCTTAACAAGTTTACTTGGGAGAAGAATACTACAACCTCAGGCGCATTCACTCCTCGCCATGGCACAGTACTTCCTATCACAGCCGAAGAAGCTCGCAAACTTCTCGAAGCATTCCCTGTAGATGGTCTTTCTGCTAAAATTTCTGCTGCTACAAATCATAGCATCAAGCAGGAAAACCTGGATGTCAAGGCGCAGGAAATATTTATCCCAGTAGAGCAGGGTACTGATATCTCTGCTTTCGACCCTATGTTTGTTGCCACTCCCGGAGCCGTAGTTGCTCCAGAGGGTGAGCAGGATTTCACAAAGGGCGAGGTTACTTATACCGTGAGCTTGAATGGTCAGACCAAAACATATAAGGTGAGTGTAGCTGCCGAGGGCAATCCTATCATCCCAGGTTTTCATGCCGACCCTGAAGTGCTATTGTCAAAGAAGACTGGTCGTTTCTATGTTTATCCTACTTCTGATGGTTATAGTGGTTGGGGTGGCTACTTCTTCGATGTATTCTCTTCGCCTGATCTTGTACACTTCACCAACGAGGGTACCATTCTCAACCTCTCTGCTGGTCATGATGCACCTTGGGCAAGTGGCAATGCATGGGCACCTTGTATCGAAGAAAAATGGGTAGATGGCAAATGGAAATACTTCTATTATTTCAGCGCTCATAATGCTTCTGTAAATAAGAAAACTCTTGGTGTAGCTGTTGCGGAAAACCCAACAGGTCCTTTCAAGGCTTCTAAGGCTCCTCTCTTCACATCTACAAGTGGTGGTCAGATGATCGATTCTGATGTCTTTACCGATCCTGTTAGCGGACAGTCGTATCTCTATTATGGCAACGGACAGCTTCACTATCGTTTGCTCAACGACGATATGATTTCTGTTGGCAATACAGAATATACTATTACCCCACAGGGTGGCTCGCTTGCTGATTATGCTTTCCGTGAGGGCGTATATGTATTCTATCGTAATGGTTTGTACTATTTCCTCTGGAGTGTCGACGACACAGGTTCTAAGAACTATCATGTGGCTTATGGCACCAGCACATCGCCTACAGGTCCTATAACAGTTGCCAAGGAACCTGTCATCCTTATCCAAGATGCCGACAACGAGATTTATGGCACAGCCCATAATTCTATCGTCAATATCCCAGATACCGACGAGTGGTACATCGTTTACCATCGTATCAATAAAAAGTATCTTTCAAATGGCCCTGGCTACCATCGTGAGGTTTGCGTTGACAAGCTTGCTTTTAATGCTGATGGCACAATAAAGCGTACCATTCCTACTCGCAAGGGTATCGACCCTATCGATACTACCGACCTTATAAATGGTACCACAGCCGTTAAAGGCATCTCTACTTCTGATAGCAAGTTGGCTCATACCATCTACTATTCTGTAGAAGGCAAAATGCTTGGCAACTCAAAGCCTACAGCTAATGGCATCTATGTGCGCCAAGAGATAATGGCCGATGGCTCATCACGTGCTATGAAGGTTATGGTGAAGTAAAAAAACATTTATCGCCTAATAGCTGTTAGACAAAATAATAATCTAAAAGGGGGTGTGTCATAAGTCTGTGACGCACCCCTTTTTATTTTTTGCCTTTT
>ERZ1026852.117-NODE-117-length-55239-cov-6.676011_pt1 | contig 55239 bp, 39 predicted proteins | sample MGYA00380156_ERZ1026852 | MGnify/ENA primary metagenome ERZ1026852 (study PRJEB33269, sample SAMEA4719792) | human gut metagenome | biome: human-associated habitat; feature: organic feature; material: feces | place: Cameroon | collected 2013-10 ...
TTATGGCAGATGTAAAAGCACTTGCAGAAGAGTTGGTTAACCTTTCTGTAAAAGATGTTCAGGAACTTGCTAAAGTTCTCAAGGAAGAGTACGGTATCGAGCCAGCTGCAGCAGCAGTTGCAGTAGCAGCTCCAGTTGCTGGTGGCGAGGCTGCAGCAGCAGAGCAGACAGAGTTCGACGTAATCCTCAAATCAGCTGGTGACGCTAAACTTAACGTTATCAAGACCGTTAAGGATCTCCTCGGACTTGGTCTTAAGGAGGCAAAGGAACTTGTTGACAAGGCTCCAGGTGCAACTTTGAAAGAGAAAGTATCTAAGGCAGAAGCAGAGCAGATCAAATCTACTCTTGAAGAGGCTGGTGCAGAAGTTGAGGTTAAATAACTTCGCTTCTCCCCTAGATGGGAACGAATTCAGGTTTAGAGTCGGATTATAGGCTCTAAACCTTTTTGTCGTATTTAAGTTTTTCTCATTTCAAAGGCAGAATATGTCAAATCAGACTATAAATAAACGAATAAATTTCGCCACATCTAAAATCCTGGATTATCCGGATCTTCTCGAGGTGCAGCTGAAATCATTCAGAGATTTCTTCCAGCTTGACACCACTCCTGAAAATAGAAAGAACGAAGGTCTGTATAAAGTTTTCCAGGAAATTTTTCCGATTGAGGACACGAGGAATAACTATAAGCTGGAATTTATCGATTATTTCATCGATCCACCTCAGTTCTCAATTGAAGAATGTCTAGAGAGAGGTACGACATACTGTGTCCCTCTTAAGGCAAAACTCCGCCTTTCATGTAGTGATCCGGAACATGTTGACTTCGATACCAAGGTTCAGGATGTATTCCTCGGAAGCATTCCTTACATGACACCTGCAGGTACTTTCGTCTTCAACGGTTCTGAACGTATCATTGTTTCACAGTTGCACAGGTCACCTGGCGTCTTCTTTGACCAGACACTTCATGCGAACGGTACAAAACTTTACTCTGCCCGTATCATTCCATTCAAGGGTTCGTGGATTGAGTTTGCTACTGACATCAACAATGTCATGTACGCATACATTGACCGTAAGAAGAAGCTTCCTGTAACAACACTCCTGCGTGCTATCGGTTTCGACGCTGACAAGGATATCATCAACATCTTTGGTCTTGCAGAGGAAATCGAAGCCACACCAGATACCCTTAAGGCAAACGAAGGCAGAAAATTGGCTGCGAAAGTACTTAAGACCTGGAATGAGGATTTCGTTGATGAAGATACTGGAGAGGTTATTCCTATCGAGCGTGTCGAGCCGGTTGTGGAACGCGGCGACGTTATCGATGACGCTACTATCCAGGAACTTCTTGATGCAGAGGTAAAGACTGTCCTTCTTCAGAAAGACGAGGAGACTGACAAGGAGTATGTAATCATTTACAACACTCTGCAGAAAGACCCGACCAATACGGAGAAAGAAGCCGTCAATTACATCTACAAACAGCTCAGGAATTCAGAACCGCCTGATGAGACTACAGCGAGGGATGTAATCGATAAATTGTTCTTCTCTGAAAAGAGATACGATCTCGGTATCGTAGGTAGATATCGTCTGAACAAGAAGCTCAATCTCGACGCTGATCCGGATTTGAGAGTCCTCAGAAAGGAAGATATCACTGAGATCATCAAGTATCTCATACAACTTATAAATTCGAAAGCGACTGTCGATGATATCGACCACTTGAGCAACCGTAGGGTGCGTACAGTAGGTGAGCAGCTTGCAAATCAGTTCAGTGTAGGTCTCTCAAGAATGGCAAGGACCATCCGTGAAAAGATGAATGTCCGTGACAACGAGCAGTTCTCTCCAGGTGAGCTCATCACCTCGAAGACTTTGTCCTCAGTTGTCAATTCATTCTTCGGAACCAGCCAGCTTTCACAGTTCATGGACCAGACTAACCCTCTGGCAGAAGTGACACACAAACGTCGTCTCTCAGCACTCGGTCCTGGAGGTCTTTCAAGAGACAGGGCAGGCTTCGAGGTTCGAGACGTACACTATACGCATTACGGACGTCTTTGCCCTATCGAGTCTCCTGAGGGACCGAACATCGGTCTTATCTCATCTCTTTGCGTTTATGCGAAGATCGATGACCTCGGATTTATCGAGACTCCTTACCGTAAGGTAGAGAACGGAAAAGTGGACCTCAGCAATACCGGCTGGAAGTTCATGAGCGCAGAGGAGGAGGAAGACCAGCTCGTTTCTCTTGCCAATGTCAAGATGGACGATGACGGAACAATCGAGGAGGACAGAATCCAGTGCCGTCTCGAGGCTGACTTCCCTGTGGTCTCCAAAGAGGAGGTAAACTACATGGACGTTGCTCCTAACCAGATGGCGTCTGTCGCTGCATCCCTCATTCCGTTCTTGGAGCATGATGATGCCCACCGAGCATTGATGGGTGCGAACATGATGCGTCAGGCCGTTCCGCTTCTCAAGCCGCAGTCACCTATCGTAGGTACCGGCCTTGAAGAGAGAGTCTGCATCGACTCGAGGACTCAGGTCATGGCAGAGAGGTCAGGAGAGGTCGTATATGTGGATGGCAATGAAATCCATGTTAAATATGATCGTACTGACGACGAGAAGTATGTAAGCTTCTCTCCGGATGTTACCGTATATCATCTTCCTATCTACAGGAGAACCAACCAGAGCACAACCATCTGCCTGAAGCCTATCGTAAGAAAGGGTGACAGAGTTGTTCCAGGACAGGTGATGACTGAGGGTTACGCCACCCAGAACGGTGAGCTTGCACTCGGACGTAACCTTATGGTAGCGTTCATGCCTTGGAAAGGTTACAACTATGAGGATGCTATCGTGCTCTCCGAGAAGATGGTAAGATGGGATATCCTTACATCAGTACATGTTGACGAGTATATCGCAGAGGTCCGTGAGACCAAGCGTGGAATGGAGGAACTTACTTCCGATATTCCTAACGTGAGCGAGGATGCTACCAGAAACCTTGATGAGAACGGTATCGTGCGCGTTGGTGCACACATCGAGCCGGGCGACATCATGGTAGGTAAGATTACCCCTAAGGGTGAGAGCGATCCGTCACCTGAGGAAAAACTCCTCCGTGCCATCTTCGGTGACAAGGCCGGAGACGTGAAGGATGCCTCCCTCAAGGCCAATCCGTCACTCAGCGGTACCATCATCAAGACATCTTTGTACGCAAAGGTTGCGAAGGAAGGAAACCGCAAGGGCGCAAAGGCTGAACTCAATGCCAAGCTTGCTATCATTGAAGAGGACTTCAACAAGAAGACAACTTCTCTCAGAACAAAGTTCTTCGAGAAACTCGTAGCTCTCGTGGAGGGCAAGAAGAGTGTCGGCGTAAGCGACCTCTATGGTGTTGACGTAATCCCTAAGGGACAGGTCATTACCGCAGAAATCCTGAGGGACATCGACTATAACAATGTCAATTCCAACAGGTGGACTGAGGATGACAGAATCAACAACATGGTTCGTGAACTCATCAACAACTACTGTCTTGCAGTCAAGGAGGCTGAGGCTCTCAAGAAGCGTGCTTCAGATAAGGTCAATGTCGGTGATGAACTCGGCAACGGCGTAATGCAGCTCGCCAAGGTTTATATCGCCAAGAAGAGAAAGATCACTGTCGGTGACAAGATGGCCGGCCGCCACGGTAACAAGGGTATCGTAGCGAAGATCGTAAGGGAAGAGGATATGCCGTTCCTCGAGGATGGTACTCCTGTTGACATTGTCCTGAACCCTCTCGGTGTGCCTTCACGAATGAACCTCGGTCAGATTTACGAGACCGTTCTCGGATGGGCAGGCGAGAGACTTGGAGTCAAGTTCAGCACACCTATTTTCGACGGTGCAAGCCTTGATGAAATCTGTGCTTACACAGATAAGGCCGGACTTCCGAGATATGGCAGCACTCACCTCAGAGATGGTGGTACAGGAGACTGGTTCGACCAGTTCGCTACTGTCGGTATCATCTATATGATCAAACTCGGTCATATGGTTGATGACAAGATGCACGCCAGATCTATCGGACCTTACTCTCTCATCACTCAGCAGCCTCTCGGAGGTAAAGCTCAGTTCGGAGGTCAGCGATTCGGAGAGATGGAGGTTTGGGCACTTGAGGCATTCGGTGCAGCTAACGCGCTTCAGGAAATCTTGACAGTCAAGTCTGATGACGTTACCGGAAGGTCCAAGACCTACGAGGCTATCGTCAAGGGCGAGCCGATGCCTACACCGGGTATCCCTGAGTCTCTCAATGTGCTTCTCCATGAGCTCAGAGGTCTGGGACTTAAAGTGACACTTGATTAATTACAGTCAATTTGATTTGATATAATATGCCTACTTTCAATAACAAAGATAACAAAGTAAGGAGTAACTTCCAGAGAATCAGCATTTCGCTTGCTTCTCCAGAAGATATCATCGAAAGATCGCATGGCGAGGTCCTGAAACCGGAGACGGTCAACTACAGGACCTACAAGCCAGAGCGCGATGGCCTCTTCTGCGAAAAGATATTCGGTCCTACCAAGGATTACGAATGCTATTGCGGCAAGTACAAGAGAATCAGGTATCGCGGAATCGTCTGCGACCGATGCGGTGTGGAAGTTACTGAGAAGAAAGTGCGTAGGGAGAGGATGGGACATATCGCCCTGACTGTTCCTGTTGCGCATATCTGGTACTTCAAATCAGCTCCTAACAAGATTTCGGCCGTTCTCGGTGTTCCTGCCAAGAAGCTTGAGGCTGTAATCTATTATGAGAAATATATAGTCATCAGACCTGGTAACAGCGGACTGAGCAAACTGGATCTCCTTTCAGAGGACGAGTATCTCGATATCCTCGACAAGATTCCTGAGAATGACCTTCTCGCGGATGACGATCCTGAAAAGTTCGTTGCAAAGATGGGTGCGGAGGGTATCTATGACCTCTTGAAGGAAATTGATATCGATGAGCTTGCAAAGGATCTTCGTGAGAGGATGGTCACAGAGACTTCACAGCAGAGAAAGGCTGAAGTTCTCAAGAGGCTCAGCATCATCAAATGGTTCGAGGAATCAAAGGGCGTAAACCGTCCGGAGTGGATGATCATGAAGGTCATTCCTGTAATCCCGCCGGATCTCCGTCCTCTCGTTCCGCTCGATGGCGGCCGTTTCGCAACATCAGACCTCAATGACCTCTATAGACGTGTAATCATCAGAAACAACCGTCTCAAGAGACTTATCGAGATCAAGGCTCCTGAGGTTATTCTCAGAAATGAGAAGCGTATGCTCCAGGAAGCTGTGGACTCTCTCTTCGACAACTCCAAGAAGTCCAGCGCAGTCAAGAGCGAATCCAATAGGGCTCTCAAGTCTCTTTCTGACAGCTTGAAAGGAAAACAGGGACGTTTCCGTCAGAACCTCCTCGGTAAGCGTGTCGATTACTCTGCACGTTCAGTTATCGTCGTAGGACCTGAGCTTCAGATGCATGAGTGCGGTCTTCCTAAATTCATGGCTGCAGAGCTTTATAAACCGTTCATCATCAGGAAACTGATCGAAAGGGGTATTGTGAAGACCGTCAAGTCTGCCAAGAAGATTGTCGACAGGAAGGACCCTGTGATTTGGGATATCCTCGAGAATGTGATGAAGGGTCATCCGGTACTTCTTAACCGAGCGCCTACACTTCACAGACTCGGTATCCAGGCTTTCCAGCCAAGAATGATCGAGGGTAAGGCTATCCAGCTGCATCCGCTTGCTTGTACCGCGTTCAATGCGGACTTCGACGGTGACCAGATGGCAGTCCATCTTCCGCTCAGCAATGCCGCTGTCATGGAGGCACAGCTTCTCATGCTCGGCTCACAGAACATCCTTAACCCTGCGAATGGTACACCTATTACCGTGCCTTCACAGGATATGGTTCTCGGTCTTTACTATATCACCAAGATCAGACCGAATGCCAAGGGACAGGGCCTCAAGTTCTATGGTCCTGAGGAAGTTATTGTTGCGCTCAACGAGCGTGCAATCGAGCTTCATGCGAAGGTCAGCGTGAGACTTCCTAAGGATAAGATGCATCCTGAGGCAGGAACCCAGATGGTGGAAACTACTGCAGGACGTATCATCGTCAACCAGTTTGTGCCGGAGGAAGTGCCTTATGTGAATGAGGTGCTCGGCAAGAAGGCATTGAGAAAGATCATTACTGAGGTTATCAAGAATACAGGCGTTTCCAGAACCGCACACTTCCTTGATGACATCAAGAACCTCGGTTACGACCGTGCGTTCCGTGCAGGTCTCTCGTTCAACTTGGGTGATGTGCTCGTTCCGCCTGAAAAGTACGACCTCATCAATGAGGGCTACAGACAGGTAGAAGAGATCAAGAATAACTATGGTATGGGTTTCATTACCGATAACGAGCGTTACAACAAGGTCATTGACCTCTGGACCTCTATCGATAATAAACTTACAGGTATAGTCGAGAAACAGATTTCAGCAGACCAGCAGGGATTCAACCCTGTCTATATGATGCTTGATTCAGGAGCCCGTGGTTCTACCCAGCAGATTAAGCAGCTCTGCGGTATGCGAGGACTTATGGCCAAGCCTCAGAAGTCAGGTGCTGCCGGAGCCGAGATTATCGAGAACCCTATCGTTTCCAACCTCAAGGAGGGTATGACAGTGCTCGAGTACTTCATCTCTACCCACGGTGCACGTAAGGGTCTTGCCGATACCGCCCTCAAGACTGCCGATGCGGGTTACCTTACCCGTAGGCTTGTCGATGTATCACATGATGTGATTATCAATGAGGAGGATTGCGGTACTCTCAGAGGTCTTATCGCGACTGCCATCAAGAATAAGGATGAGGTTGTCGAGTCTCTCGGTGAGAGAATTCTCGGTAGAACATCTGTCCATGATATCTTCAACCCTATCACTGGTGAGCTTATCATCAAGGCCGGTGAGGAAATCCGTGAGGCTACGGCCAATCTCATTGACTCACTCCCTATCGAGCAGGTTGAAATCCGTTCAGTGCTTACCTGCGAATCCCGCAAGGGTGTCTGCGCGAAGTGTTACGGACGTAACCTTGCTACAAGCCGCATGGTCGAGAAAGGTGAGGTTGTCGGTGTAATCGCAGCACAGTCTATCGGTGAGCCTGGTACCCAGCTTACGCTCCGTACCTTCCACGTCGGTGGTACTGCGTCAAGTACTGCAGCTGACTCATCTATCGAGTCCAAGTACAATGGTAAACTCCAGTTCGAGGAACTCAGAACTCTCCAGAGAGTTTCTGATGACGGTTCAGTTCAGGATGTTGTTGTCAGCCGTATGACTGAACTTAAGATCATTGACGAGAATACCGGAATCACCTTCTCTACATACGATGTGCCTTACGGTTCTATCCTCTACAAGAAGGATGGCGATGCCGTCCAGAAGGGAGATCTCATCTGCGAATGGGATCCGTACAACGCTATCACCATCGTAGAAACTTCAGGTACTGTACGTTACGAGAGCATGGTTGCCGGCAGCACATACCGTGAGGAGTCTGCTGACGAGTTCTCAAACAACAAGGACAAGGTCATCATCGAGTCACGTGACAAGACGAAGAACCCTTCTATCTATATCGTTGATGAGAACGGCGAGTCACTCAAGCAGTACAACCTCCCTGTAGGTGCCCACATCCCGGTATCTGACGGACAGCAGGTCAAGGTCGGTGACATCATCATGAAGATCCCTCGTGCTATCGGTAAGTCAAACGATATTACCGGAGGTCTTCCTCGAGTTACCGAACTCTTCGAAGCCAGGACTCCATCCAGTCCGGCTACCATTTCCGAACTCAACGGTGAGGTTCACATGGGCAAGATTACCAGAGGTAACCGTGAGATCTTCGTCCGCAACAAGTCGGGCATCGAGAAGAAGTACCTTGTACCTCTCTCCAAGCAGATCCTTGTTCAGGAGAACGACTACGTGAGAGCCGGTTCAAGACTTTCTGACGGTGGTATCTCTCCTACAGATATCCTCAATGTGCTCGGTCCTGTAAAGGCTCAGGAGTATATTGTGAATGAGGTTCAGGCGGTTTACCGTCTCCAGGGTGTGAAGATCAATGACAAGCATTTCGAAATCATCGTAAGACAGATGATGAGAAAGGTACAGATCATTTCTCCGGGCGATACCGAATTCCTTCAGGAGGAGCTCGTGGACAAGTGGAGATTTATGGATGCCAATGATGCAATCTATGGAAAGCGCTACATCATCGATGCCGGCGATTCCCAGAGATTCAAGAAGGGCGACATCATCTTCGAACGAGAGTTCCACAATGAGAATGAGTCACTTGCAAGACAGAATCTGAAACTCATGGTTGTCCGTGATGCAAGACCTGCAACTGCAAGCCAGGTTCTTCAGGGTATCACAAGAGCTGCCCTTAAGACTGACAGTTTCATTTCAGCTGCATCATTCCAGGAGACTACCAAGGTCCTCAGCGAGGCTGCAATCCGCGCCCGTGTCGATGACCTCGAAGGTCTTAAGGAGAATGTCATCTGCGGTCACCTTATCCCAGCCGGTACAGGCCAGAAGGATTTCCAGGATATCGTAGTCAGCAGCAAGGAAGACTACCTCAAAGAGATGAACGACCTCTAGCGGTCACTACATCACAGCATAATTTGCCGGACGGTGATTCATTCATCGCCCGGCTTTTTTATGACTTGAAATTGTGAGGATTTCTGGATAATTGTTATTTTTGTTCTGAAAACTCGTAGGTAGGTTATGAGAAAATTGTTTGGATTCTTCTTATTGACTATTGCAGTTCTTCTGGGCGGTTCGTGTTCACGACGGTACCAGGAATTGGATATGGTGGAGAGCCTTGTCGAGTCTGCTCCGGAACTTGTAATCAAGAAGTTGGACAGCCTGGGTCTTACTGGCCATCCCGGTTTGTCATATAGAGCCAGATATGCGGTATTGTATGCGATGGCTTTGGATAAGCAAAGTGTGGATGACGGAACGTTTCTTCCGGAAATAAGAAAATATGAAGATTATTTTGAAAGGCATGGCACAAGAAGAGACCGCATTCTTTTTCATTTTTATTATGGCGACCAGCTGCAGGATTCCCTTAAATATGAAGAGTCTGCAGTTCAGTTCATGCGTGCGTTGAAACTTGCTGATGATGCAGAAGACTGGTTCTTTTGCGGAATGTCATGCAGAAGCATAGCAGACTTGTATGCGTTGACATATAACAATCCGGAAAGTGCATCGTATTATTCACAGGCATGTGATTATTTTCGGAGGGCTGGCAAGAAGGAACATCTTGATTTTGCTGCACTTCAGTTCGCATCCGCGCTTATGAATTGCGGCAGGTTTCCGGAAGCGGACGAGCATATTCTGGCGGTCCTGGCAGAGGCAAGACTGGAGAAGAATTCTTTATTGCTTGTGGAAGCGTTGAGAGTAAGTGCATATTATCAGCTCATGAGCGGGATGGGAAATTCTGACGGCATTATTTCCATATGTGATGAAATCATTGGTTGTGGTGCGGATCTTGACAGCTATGATTATGCCGGACTGGCTAAAGCCTATAAACAGAAAGGGCTGGTTGACAAGGCACGTGCCTGTCTGGATTCGTCCTATGCACGGTGCTTGGATTCTAGAGCATATATGTATTCTTTGAATGCGGAGAAATCTGTTTTGGAAGATACTGGAAATATCACAAGACGTTTAGCTGTATCTGAACAGCTGCTTGAACTTGAGGAGACACTGACAGTGAAAGCTTTGGAATCGTCAACTGTAAGAGTCCAGAAAAAATACTATGAAGATGTTGCCAGGCTTGAAAAAATTAAAAGAGAAAAGACGGTTATCATATATACCTTTTCCATTGTAGTCCTTGTTCTTCTGATTGTTTTGATTGTTGTTCTTTTTGTCAGGTATTCCCGACGGAAAAGAATTTCTTACGAAATGAAGATGCTGGAGGCTGTCCGTTCAGTCAATGAAATCCGTGAAAAGATTGAGTTGCTTCAAAAAGTGGATGCAGGGCGGTCGATGGATTTGATTTTCTTGGCCAGGATGATAGATGACATGCTGAAAAAACAATATTCATTGAACCGGAATTCATTGATTCAACCTTATGCCGAAATCATTGACAAACTTCGGAATGATGATGACTGCCGTAAGCGGATTTCTTCCGCTGCGGATGCTGTTTCGGCGAATAGTGTGTCGAAATTGACTGCGGCATGTCCGACAATTAAGGTTTCTGACGTGTTGCTATTTTCTCTGTTGATACTTGGATTCTCTTATAAATCCATAAGTGTAATTATGGATGATGGAGAACCTAAACTGTATAATCGTGCGAAACGTTTACGGGAAAAGATTATGGCCTCCGGAAGTCCAGATACCGATGCTATTTTGTCTGCAATTCCGAAACGATAACCATTTTTAGAGTTTTGGTAAATATCCTGTTCTTCGAATATCCATAACGAGATGTTGTAGGAAGCATTGATAGAAAAATTTTTCTATCAATGCTGATATTCAGGCTTTTACAGATGCTTTCGATATGAAACTTTTTCCGTTCGGTTCTTGTGTATGATGTGAAAACAGTGTACTTTCGAAACGAAGCAACAGTGCGGTTTTCCACATATTGCTTAGCTTTGAATGAATAATTGTATGATTTTGTGAAAATGCATAATGAATCTGTTGATATTTTAAAGACATTGATATGAAAAAACTTGGATTCTTGGCCTGCGGCTTTGGGCTTCTGATGGCATTCTCCTGTGCGAAATCGGATAATGTTTATGATACTTTCCATGTCGTTAAGTCCTCTGCTGGCAAAAATATGTCGTTGGATTTGGAGGCAGTGCAGCTGGACACTGTGCATTGCTCCGGTGAATCTTTTTCCGGCATTACACCGGATGGAACAATCTATTATCTGGACCGCTATTTCGGCTGGCTGTATGAATTTTCACAGGATGGGAAGCTGCTCGGCAGAAAACTCGGATTCGGGTGCGGCCCGGAGGAAACATTGATAAAGAAGAGTGTCTGTTTCGTGAACTCCGAGTCCGGTGAATATGCAATGTGTGGAAAATCATTGGATTTTGAACTTTTTTCCAAAGATTATAAGAAAGAGAATAATTTCCGCATTTCTTACGGAGAAGGAACGACAGAGCCGGACAGTTTCAGGACATATTCCAATGCCTGGAGCAATATGGTAGGCCGGCTCCATGACGGCCTCCTGTATCAGGGGAAAATGAGCGAGAATCCGTCATTCAACTATTTCGACAATACGGAATCCTATCTGAAAGAGTCAATGCATATGTCAGTCGTGAATATGCGTTCAGGAGAAATCGAGGGAATGAAGGTGACAGGATTTCCGTCAGTGTACGGAAAAGATCCGTATAAGTTTTCATCGTTCCAGTGCATCAACTTCGATGTGAATAAGGATGGAAATATGTATGTGAACTTTGAGGCTGATTCCCTGATTTACGTCTTCGACAAGGACATGAAACCGCAGTTCGCGTTCGGAGCAGGCGGAAAAAATATGGACAGGGATTATTCGTCTGTAAGTTCATGGGAACAGATGCCGGTATATCAGACGAACAGGGAGACAAAGGGATATTATTCCTGGGTGGAATGTATAGATGAGACCGGAATGTGCTTCCGCTCATATAGGAAAGGTGATGGTTCAGAGGTTGACGGATTACAGATATATGACAGGAAAGGGAAGCTTCTCGGTGATGTGGACGTGCCGAGGGACTTCAAGGTCACCGGCTATGCCGCTCCATATTATTATTCTCAAGTATTTGACGGCGAAGATGACGGCTCACTGTCCATATTCCGCTTCAAGCTTGATTAAAATATTGGACTTGTATGAATCTTTAAAAAAGTTCTTCTGTCGATAGATAGGGAAGCGTTTAGGTGCTCTTTTAATATATATATGCAGAAATTAATGAATAAAACTGGAACTTTTGTACTGTCGGGTATTGTTGCTGTCTCTTGCGGCAGCAACAATACTAATGTCTTTGATGCTCCGGTGACATTTTCGAAGCCGCATGAAGTGTGCGCTATGGAAGGAAAAAAGGTGGCGTTTTCTGATTACAAGCCTATTGGAATAGTTAGTCTATATGTTGAAGATTCCATTCTGCTGGTCAAAGCCGGTGACCCGAAGACATCTCCGTTTCAGATTCATGCATTCTCTTTGAAGGACTTTTCGGACAAAGGACATTTCGTTGCAAAAGGGCGTGGCGAGAATGAAATGCTTAAGCCTATCATAAGGGGGACTGTCAATGGAGAACAGGATGGAGTATACCTGTTCGATTTAGGGTTGTGCGGCTCTTATTGTCTGGATCTCAAGGAATCTGTGGAGACGCAGAAGACGGATGTGCGGCAAATATCGAAATTGCCTGCACGGACGGTTAATGCTTGCCCTATGGGAAATCATCAACTGGCATTTGTCCTGGAAAAAACTGGCTATACCTGTGTTGAACTTGATATGGAAGGGAACAGGATAAACAGTACTCCATTATATCCTAAAGTCTCGGACAATGAGCATTTTGACAGGTTGTCTTCAGCTTGTGCTCTGAATCTGGAACAGCAGAAGCTGGCCATGGCCATGTGCATGTTTCCTCAGCTGAACATGTTGGATGTGTCTACAGGACGCAGGAAGACATTCGCTGTTTCGAAGGAGTACCGTGACTGGGAAAAGATGCTGAAGTCGGATGATGATGCGCGGTGGATGTATTATATTTCTGCTGCACAGTCTTCAGAATGTATCATTGCGCTGTATGAAGGATGCCCGTTGATGGATTGGCTGACATCTGCTGTTCTGCCACATCTGCACATTTTTGACTGGAATGGAAATTTCCTGTATGATGTTTCTCTCAAAGAAAATCTCAATGCAATCGCGTTCGATGAGTCGAACGGAAGATTGCTGGGTGTGGACAAGGACGATGAGATTTTCGAATATGATTTGTCCGGATTGAAACTCTGATAGCCTTGTACGGAAATGAATTTTCTGTCGGACGGCAATAACTTTGTTATATTGATAATCGCAATATGGTTGACATTATGAAAGAATTATCAGGTATGAACAAATGGGGCGCAATGAGGTTCCTGACCTCTTTGTGCTTATGTATGACTGCTCTTTCCTGTGGTAATCAGTCGGGGGAGAAGTCTGTCATAAAAACTATAAAGCTGAATGAACTGCATGAGGAAACGTTCAGTTGGGAAACATTGCTTGGGCAGGACGCGAAAGTAATTGCACTTCAGGATACGTCGAAGGAATATGCATTTACGGAAATCTCAAAACTTGTATGTTGGAAGGACAGGATTTATATCTCTGACTGGAAAACTCGCCGGATAATCATTTTCGGTCAGGACGGTCAGCCGATGTCTGTCCTCAATAGACGCGGGCGCGGTTCTGAAGAGTATCTGCAGGTCTCGGATTTCGATGTGGATGATGAAGGTGGAATATGGGTTCTTGACGGACAGAAAGATGTCATTGTCCATTATTCTTCTGAAGGGAAGTTCTTGTCTCAGAGCAAGACGGGAGAATGTCAGTATTCGTATATTTCGTTCGATGCAGGCCAGCTCCTTCTCGGTGTTGCATTGTGGGACAAGACGGAAAACAGCGGTTATGCGGCAGTCCTTGCTGACACCAGTTTGAACGTGCTCGCCCGGTATGGAAAAAAGCCTGATGTTTATGATCCTGAGTTCGAGTTCCCGAATGTCGGTTTTTCAAAAGTCGGGAAATCCATTATGCTGAACATGCCGATAGATGACTATGTAAGTGTGTTCGAAGACAAGAAATATAAAGGAGATTATTTCTTTGATTTCGGTGGAAAGAGGGTTCCTGATGAAATCAGGAAAGCTGTCATGCCGAATATGAAAAATATCGTGAAGTATTCATTTCTTGTGAATTGTTCTGCTGTTGTAGGTGATGTCGCTTTCGGAACAATGATGGATTGCGGAACACCGGTTGATTTTATCGTCGACATGAAAAAGAAGGAAATCTACAAGCAGCCTGTTGAGGGTGGAAAATACCATCTGATTTCCATATCCGGCGACAAAGTCATACTTTCCGGAATGGATGAGGATTCTGAACAGGATATCATCGTGGTCACATCTGTTGGCTCTATGCGTGGCAATCTGGACAAGTAGTTGTATCTATGCACTCTACATATTTGCGGTGGAGTGCAGTCTTTAATGAAATCCTGGAAATATGTGAAAGATATACATCGAACTAAAAATGAAGAAAAAATTGATTGTGTCCGCAGGCATGGTGATAGTTGCCGCTGCAGCACTTTGTATTCAGGTTTCGAAAGAGAGTGTAGTGTCAAACGAACTTTTCGAGGAAAATGTTGAAGCTTTGACTAGGGTTGAGAATGATTATCAGAAAGAAATATGGATAGTCTATGAACATGGCAATGGGGATTTTAATTGTACTAAAGGTGGTACAAGAAGTTGCTGATTCCATATGTTTCTGTTTGTAAAAATGATATTATGTTTTCCTATATGAATCTTTTTAAAACAATTCTGATATTTTTTTCAGTCATCGCCGCAGTTTCATGTGGAACTGCTGGCGGTGATGTTGAGGTTTCAGAACTGGATGCTTCTGAGTTGTGCCGTCTGCAGCAGGCGGACAACCCGATACGTGAACTGTACAGCATGGCTGTGCAGAATGACTCTACAGTTCTTCTGTCAACGGACAGGGAAGTGTTGAGGTATTCTTTTGAAGGGAGGAGATTGAAGAATCTCGGCAACAAAGGCCGTGCTGCCGGCGAGTATAATATGCCGATGAAAGTCCGTGTCGACGGTGACCGTATCTTTGTGTGGGATGCCATGAACCTGAAGTTCATGCAGTATGATGCATCTGGCAGTTTCATCGGAGAATCCAGCTATACGTCAGCGATTAAGGACTTCCTTCCTTATGGGAATAAGATTGTCATCTATACTGCTGGTGCAAGGGAACAGAACATCATTGATATTTATGATATTGCCGAAGGTGCGGTCGTGAAGTCATTGACAAAGTCGTCTTCAGTGCAGCGCGTGTTCAATTCATCTGGAGTGTATCCCATGTGCATAAAAAAAGATGGGATGCTCTATTATATGCCGTGCTGTGAGATGGATGTGTATGGCTTCAATCTGGAAACGGGTGAAGATGCGGGGTGTCTGTTCCATATAGAATCATCTTCTTTCAAGTCTGGTGAAATTGATGATGTTGAGGCGTTGCTTTCAAACAGGAAGAAACTGTCCGGATTCTATGATGAAGTTTCATCGGTACTCATGATTATGCCGGCCGGGAACAGGTTCAAGGTGCTGACTTGTGAGGGCGAATTCTACAGGGAATCTGGCATCCGGAAAAATGACAGACGTTATTACTCGCTCTATGAGGTTGACCGTAAGGGGAAAGTCATGGACAAGCGCTGTTTTCCGTATGATACTTTTGAAAGCCGATCCGCAGTGGATGTTTTCAATGGAAAGCTATACTTCCTGAAGAAGACGCTTGATATGGCGGGCGGTGAGGAGAGCCATAGTTTATGTGTATATGAGTAGGTAAGCGGTGGTTCGTACGGGAGATGAGGCTCGGCGGAACGGATTCGGAGTGGCATTTGGTACGGGAGAAAGTCCCCAGCGGTACGGAACACTTCGGCGGAGCATGGTTGTACTCGGAATTCAGAACGGAATGTGTAGACACGGAAAAAAGATTATGAAACGGTTAGTGGAAATATTGGTGCTTGTGCTGCTGGCTGTGCCGGCAGAGGCGCGGCGGATGACTATGGCGGAAGTGATCGAGGCCGCACGGATGCAGTCCGTCGCGGCGCTTGAGGCACGCCATGCCTTCATCTCCGACTACTGGGCGTGGCGCTCATACAAGGCCAGCAGGCTGCCGTCACTGCATTTCTACGGAGACATCATGAACTATAACCGCTCACTCGTCCTGCTCCAGAACTACGAAGACGGTACACTCCGCTATGCGAGCACGAACAACCTCCAGAACAGCCTCGGCCTCCGCATACGTCAGAACGTAACGTTCACCGGCGGTGTGCTGACAGCCTATTCAGACCTGTCCAGAATCGACCAGTTCGGCATGGACAGAAGCCTGTCATGGTACTCTCAGCCTGTTACGCTTTCATATACGCAGCCTCTGTTCGCCTACAATCAGTTCAAATGGGACAAGCTCATCGAACCGAAGGAATATGAAAAAGGCCGCAGGACGTATGTCGAGGCCATGGAGCAGATAACGATAGAAGCAGTGAAAGCATATAGCGACCTGATTCTGGCACGCACAGACAACGAGATAGCCAGGACGAACTACGAGAATACAGTCCGGATGCATGACGTGGCACGCGAACGCCTGTCGCTCGGGAGTGTCACCAGAGATGAATATCTGCAGCTGGAACTCCGTATGCTGAATGACAGCATCTCCATGAATGAGACGATGGTGGCGGTACGTGACGCGCAGATGAACATCAACTCGCTCCTCGGCTATGACGAATCCGTGGAAATCGAACCCGAACTCCTTGACGAACTCCCGAATTTGGAGCTCGACTACGAGATGGTGCTGTCGCGCTCCCTGGAGAACTCGAAGTTCGACCTCGAAAACGAGATAAACATACTTAACGCGCAGGCGGCTGTCGCTAAGGCAAAGGCGGACAGGGGCATATCAATGACTTTGAACGCACGCTTTGGTCTTTCGAATACGGCGCCTAAGATGGAAGGAGCATACAGGAATCCGCTTGACCAGGAAGTCGCTGGACTCACATTCAGCGTCCCTGTTTTCGACTGGGGACTTGGACGTGGAAAAGTCCAGAAGGCCAAGGCTGCCGAGGCTGTCGTCCGGGCGCAGGTGCAGCAGTCCGAAAACGACTACCGCAGAAGTATCTACACGGCCGTCGGCCAGTTCAACAACCAGAGGCGGCAATGCGAAGTGTCGAGACGCGCCAAGGAAATATCGGAAGAACGGTATTCGCTGATGATGGACAAGTTCCGCGAGGGCAATGCCAGCGTGACGGACCTGAATACGGCTCAGTCCGAGAAAGATGCCGCCCTGCAGAAATACGTCTCGGATGTAAGCAATTACTGGACATTCTATTATAAGCTCAGACAGTATGCCCTTTATGATTTCATGTCAGGAAAGGACATAGATGTCAATCCTGAAGAAATGGTGGAAAAGTAAAAAGACATTGACAATGGGAAAACTCGGATATTGTTTCGTGGTGGTGGCGGCAGCATTGGCCGCAGGCTGCAAAGGCGGAGGAACTGCATTGAAGGAGGGAAAGCTGGAATACGCTCCCGAGGTGAATACGGTGGAGGTGATGACATTGGAAAGAACGGATTTCCCGAGGCAGCTCCTCTCCAACGGCAAGGTGTCCGCGTCTTCGCGGGCTGTGCTTAAATTCGGGACTTCCGGAGCTGTCAAGGTGCTGAACGTAAGGAACGGACAGCACGTTTCCGCAGGGCAGGTGCTTGCGGAACTCGACCGGCCGGATCTGGAGCTGGCTGTGGAATCGTCACGTCTGGCTCTGGACAAGGCGCGGCTGGAACTGTATGATATCCTGGCCGGACAGGGCTATGCCGCGAGAGACACGACATCGGTGCCTCGTGAGGTTCTGGACATGGCGAAGATGCGTTCCGGGTATTCGAATGCGGAAAATGCTCTGGAAAGCGCAAGGTATTCGCTTTCTGGCACTGTCCTGAAAGCCCCGTTCGGAGGTGTGGTGGCAGACCTGAAGGTGAAGCGGTACGACCAGGCATCGCAGGACGCTTTCTGTACATTGCTGGGTGACAATGCGCTGGATGTGGATTTCACGGTGACGGAGTCGGAATACGGGTTCATAACCTCAGGACTAGATGTGAAGGTGTCTCCTTTTTCCGGCGCGTCAGGCGTCTTCTCTGGGAAAATCACCGAAATAAACCCTGTCGTGGACAAGAACGGACAGATTTCCGTACGCGCAAGAGTTTACGGGGCGCACGGGCTGCTGGACGGCATGAACGTGAAAGTGACCGTGGAGAAGACCGTTCCCGGACAGCTGGTCGTGCCGCGCAGTGCTGTGGTGATAAGGGACAACATGGATGTGCTGTTCACTTTGCAGCCGGACAGCACCGCACGCTGGGTCTATGTGGACATTCTCGCCTCGAACCGCGACTCGTTTGCAGTCGGGCCGGACAAGGACAGGGGAGCGAAGCTTTCCGAAGGGGACAAAGTCATAATATCGTCGAACCTGAACCTTGCGGACGGCTCTGAAGTCCGCCTGAAGAAGTAGCCTATGCTTAAGAAACTGCTCGACAGGCCGGTAGCCGTGACGATGGCTATGCTCGTGGTTGCAGTCCTCGGCATGGTCAGCATGAGGCTTCTGCCCGTATCCCTCATACCTGACGTGGACATCCCGTACGTTACCGTGCAGGTGTCCGCTCCAGACATGTCCGCCAGAGAAATCGACGGAAGCGTGCTGAAGCCTCTGCGCCAGCAGCTCATGCAGATGAACGGGCTGTCGGACATGGTGTGCCGCGCGAAGGACGGCTCCGGACAGATCAGGCTGACGTTCGACTACGGTTCGGACATCGACTATCTCTTCATCGAGGTCAATGAGAAAATCGACCGGACAATGCCGTCGCTGCCCCAGATTGACAGGCCGAGGGCCATAAAGGCCAATGCGACCGACATTCCTGCTTTTTATGTCAATGTCACCGGCACAGGGAACGGCTCCCCGGACGGATTCCCGGGAATGAGCCGTTTCGTGCAGGACGTGGTCTGCAAACGTCTTGAACAGCTGCCGGAAGTGGCCATGGTGGATGTGAGCGGCTGCGTCGGCGAGGAGATAATGATAATTCCGGATGAAGGCAAACTGATACAGGCCGGGCTGTCCTACAATGATTTCGAGAAACTCGTGACCTCGGCGGACATCCGCCTCGGCTCTCTGTCCATAAGGGACGGACAATACCGGTACAATGTCAAGTTCCTTTCAGAAGTGGCGGACAAGGAGGATATAGCGGGCATCTGGTTCAAGAAAGGTGAGCGGGTGTTCCAGCTGAAGGACATAGCTTCCGTGGAGCAGATTCCGGCACTCCGTCAGGGCCTTGTGCGTTCGGACGGCAAGGATGCGGTATGCATGGCTGTGATAAAGCAGAGCGATGCCAGAATGTCGGCACTGAAGGAATCCGTGTCGGCGTTGATGTCGAAGTTCGAGGCCGATTATCCGCAGATGGAGTTCCAGATGACGCGTGACCAGACGCAGCTGCTGTCCTATTCTATAGACAATCTTGTAAGGAACATCATTGCAGGCATCCTGCTTGCCTGCATTGTCATATTCCTGTTCATGATGGACTTCAAGTCTCCGGCCCTGGTGGCATTGACAATGCCGCTGTCGCTCATCTTCTCGATGGCTGTCTTCTATGCCGTGGGATTGACATTGAACATCATATCATTGGCAGGACTCCTTCTGGGGGTCGGCATGATGACTGACAACACGATAATTCTGGTGGACAACATCACCGCACGCTGGAAGCGCGGCGAGGAGTTGAGGCAGGCTGTGCTCCGCGGTACCGGGGAGGTCGCCGGGCCGATGCTCAGTTCAGTGCTCACGACCTGTGCGGTGTTCATCCCTCTCGTGTTCGTGAAGGGGATGGCTGGGGAGCTGTTTTATGACCAGGCGATGTCTGTCACCATCGTGCTGCTCACATCCTATGTCGTGACGGTCCTGGTGATACCTGTATATTATCTGATATGGTACAGGAGGCAGCCGTGCTTCCGTCCCGCACCGTTCCTCGCAAGGCATTCCGTGCATGAACCGATGCTGCGGCTGGAAGAACACCTCGTGAACTGGTTCATGAGGCATTGCGCCGTGGCATGGGGAATCCTCGCTGTCGCGGCGGTCGGAGTGTGCCTGTGCTTCATGTATATGCCTAAGACCCAGCTTCCTGAAATGACGTATGATGATGCGGTCATGTCTGTGGACTGGAACGGTCAGGTGTCATTGGAAGAGAACGCGGCACGTGTGGCCGGGCTGGAGAAAGCAGTTTCAGCCGGGGCGGTTCAGGTTACGTCCATGGTGGGCACGCAGCAGTTCATCCTCAGCCACAGCAAGGATTTGAACCCGTCGGAGGCTTCGGTATATGTGAAGTGCAGAAATTCTTCGGATCTGGATGCCGTACGCAGGTCGGCTGCGGAATACATGTCGGCATATCCGTCGGCCACATGGTCTTTCGGAATGGCCGGGAATCTGTTCGACATGGTGTTCGGGCAAGATGAGCCGGAACTTGCGGCGCGTCTGCATCCGGTGTCATCGCAGGAACTGGAGCCGGACAAGATCCGTCAGGCATTGGCCGACATCCGTGCGGCTGTGCCTGGCGTAAAGTTGGATGATGTGCCGGAAAAGACGGACATGCTGTTTATTGCGGAGCCTGACCTGATGGCTCTGCATGATGTGTCATATCAGGACATGATGAAGGCGCTGAAGAATGCCGTCAGCCAGAACAGCCTGTTTTCCATCGTGAACGGGACACATACGCTTCCGGTTGTGTCCGGCGTGGGGAGCCGTTCTCTGTGGGAAACTCTTGAAAACACGTATGTGAACGGTGTTCCTGCCGCTGAAATGATGAGGCAGACTTATGTGCGGGACCTGAAAAGCATCGTCTCCGGGGTCGAGGGCGACTATTGCCCCGTGGCGCTTGATGTCCCGCAGCGTGAAGTGCGTGGCGTGATGGCTTCTGTCAGGAAAGCATTGGCCTCGAGGAATGACTTCGACGTGTCTTTCGGCGGGGCGTGGTTCTCGTCGCGTGAGACGGCGGAGGAGATGGTGGTGATATTCCTGATAGCTGCCGCTCTCCTGTATCTGATTCTCGCGGCACAGTTCGAATCGCTGCTGCAGCCGCTTCTGATAATGGCCGAGATAGTCGTGGACGTGTTCGCCGGACTTGCCGTCCTCTGGATTTCCGGCGTGTCCATAAACCTGATGTCGCTCATCGGGCTTGTGGTCGTCAGCGGAATCGTGATCAATGATTCCATACTCAAAGTGGATACCATAAACCGTCTCCGCCGTGGCGGAATGGAGCTGAAGCACGCTATCGTGGAGGCTGGAGGCCGCAGGATGAAAGCCATAATCATGACATCGTTGACTACGGTGCTTGCCGTCGTGCCGTTCCTGAACCGGGGAAACATGGGCGATGACCTCCAGTATCCGATGTCCCTGGTCATCATTGCAGGCATGGTCATCGGTACATTTGTGAGCCTGTTCGTGCTTCCGGCGCTCTACTGGTCTGTGTATGGTCACAAGAAAAACGCATCCGGCAGATGAATGTCCTTAAAGTCAGATTCTCCCCGTTTTCCGTGATACTGGTCATGGTCGCGCTGTCGCTTGTCGGCATCGCGTCCATCGGCAGGCTCAAGGTGCAGTACAAGCCTGTGTCCGGCGGCCGCTCCATATCCGTGTCCTACAGGATGCCTGGTGCTTCCGCGGAGGTCGTGGAGGCGGAAGCGACATCCAGGATCGAGGGTGTCCTGTCCGGGCTTGACGGATGTTCCGGAGTGTCATCCACGTCGCGCAGAGGCTCGGGAACTGTGACGGTGACGTTCGACAGGAGGACTGACATGGCGGCTGCTCGTTTCGCCGTGGCATCCGCTGTGCGCAATGTCTATCCGGGGCTGCCTCCATCGGTCTCATATCCGTCCATTTCTCTGGATGTCAGCGGAAACAGGAACTCGGCGGCGCTCACGTATCTGGTCAAAGGCAGCCTGCCGTCAAGGGAGCTGGGAAAGTTCGCCGAACGTGTTGTCGTGCCGGAAATATCCGTCATGAAAGGAGTTGACAAGGTCAATGTCGGTGGGACGACTCCTTTCCGATGGGTGGTGACTTTCGATGCCGACAAGGCGATGTCTCTCGGAATCAAGGCCGATGACATATCTTCAGCATTGTCCGGAATGTACGGCGAACAGGTGGCCGGAATGACTGATACCGGCGACGGGCGTATGGCTGTGCGCCTGCGTTCCGGCGGAGAGCCTGACTTCGGAGCTGTGCCGGTGGGGAAGTCGGGAGACAGGCTTGTCTTTCTGCGGGACATCGCCACGTGGAAGTATGAGGAATCTGTTCCTGAAAGATATTACAGGATAAACGGTCTGAACACCATATCTGTGTCAGTATATGTGGTGGCCGATGCCAATATGCTGTCTGTCATAAGTGCCGTGAAGGACCGGATGGCGGTGCTCCAGTCCTCTTTCCCGGACGGAGTAACAGTAAGCATGGGCTATGACGCTTCGGAATATGTCTCCGGTGAGCTGCGCAAAATCTATGTGCGTACGGGGCTGTGCCTCCTTATCCTGCTTCTTTTCGTGTTCCTTACAAGCCGGTCATGGAGAAGCACTTTTACCGTAGCTTCAGCATTGACAGTGAACATTCTGGTCTCGGTGGCGGCGTATGCCTTTCTGGGGATTCCTGTGCACATTTATACGCTGGCCGGGATAACGGTCTCGCTGGGCATCGTCATCGACACGACGATAGTCATGGCCGACCATTATGCACGTTGTCATGACCGGGGCGCGTTCCCTGACCTGGTCGCGGCGATACTCACCACCGTGGCTGCCTTAATGCTTGTCCTGCTGCTGCCCGAGTCGGAACGCGGAAACATCACCGACTTCATCAGCGTGATAGCCATAAACCTGTGCATTTCCCTGGCCGTGGCTTTCTTTTTCATTCCGGCGCTTCTGGAGTACCTGCCGGCAGACGTGGCATCCTGGAATGTGCCGTTGCGCCGTCTGCGCCGTACGGCTGTGTGGAACAGGCGGTATGCCCGGTACATCTCATGGGGGACAAGGCACAGATGGGTGTACATCGTGGCTTTCGTGGCGGCTTTCGGCATTCCGTTGTTCCTGATTCCTGCTCCGTCGGAGAAGACACGCGGAGCTTTCTACGAGAAATGTGTACGTCCGGTGCTCTCGTGGAAGCCGTATGCCGACAACCGCTCGCGGATAGACAAGTGGGCGGGTTCGTCTTTCGGGATGTTCTGCAGGGCGCTGGACAGGGCTGACTTCTATCGCGAACCGGAGAAGAAGACACTATCCATCCGTGCCGGGATGCCGGAGGGCTGCTCCGTGCAGCAGCTGAATGAGGTGGTGAGGTCGATGGAAAACTATCTGGCTTCCTTCAGCGAGATTTCCGTGTTCACGACGCGCGTTGATTCCTACGACGATGCCACGATAACCGTCGAGTTCAAGCCGGAATACGAAAACTCGGGTTTCCCGTCAATGTTGAAGTCCAATGTCACTGCCATGGCGATAAACTTCGGCGGTGCCAACTGGTCTGTCAGTGGAATTGACGAGAACTATTTCAACAACCACATCGTGTCGGATTCCAAGTCGAGCCGCATAGCTCTCTACGGATATGACTACAGGGCGCTGCACGGTTATGCCGAGAAACTTATCGGCTATCTCTCCAGATATCGCCGTGTTTCTGAGCCGGAGATATGGGGCTCAGGATGGAACGGCCGCCCTTCAACGGAGTTTTCTGTGGACTATGATGCCGGACGGCTTGCCGCGACCGGTGCTGACCCGTATGCCTGGCATGCTGCCCTGTCTTCGCTCCTGTATGAGAGGACGTCCGGGTCAATGCTGACTGACGGGGAACTGGCGGAGGTGGTGCTGCGTTCGTCTGCCGCAGATTCTTATGATTTGTGGCATGTGCTCAATGAGCCTGTATCTGCGGATTCCGTGAAAGTGTCATTGGGTGATGTCGGGAGCATTGTCAAGAAGCGCTCTGGTATAGACATAAAGAAGAAAGACCAGTCGTATGAGCTTGATGTCTGCTATGATTTCATAGGTTCGTATGAGCTGTCGAAGAAGGTGTCGGAGGAGGCTGTGCGGTACATGAACGAGGAGGTGCTTCCTGTGGGCTTCCGGGCGGAGAATCCGTATGGCGGATGGTTTGATGAGCACAAGGACAGGTACGCGTGGCTCATATTGCTGGTCATGGCGGTCATGTACGTGATGCTGGCCATGGCGTTCGAGTCGTTCCGTCTTCCGCTTGCGGTGCTGTTCATGATTCCGGTGTCGTTTATCGGGCTGTTCCTTGTTTTCGGTCTTTCGGATTTTTCTTTCGACCAGGGCGGTTTTGCGGCGCTGGTGATGCTCTGTGGCGTTGTGGTCAATGCCGGCATCTACCTTGTCAACACCTGGCGTACCCTCGTCTCCCGCCTCCCCGCCTCTGCCGTTTCCCTCGCAGATCTCGCCTCTACCGCTGCCCTCCCTTCCGTCTCCGCCTCCGTATCTGCGGAGCGCTCCCTGCACGCTTATGTCCGGGCATGGAATCTTAAGGTGCGGCCGATAATGCTCACTATCCTCTCCACAGTCCTTGGACTGCTGCCGTTCCTCTCCGACGGTCCCGGCGAAGTATTCTGGTTCGACTTCGCCATAGGCACCATCGCCGGTATGACCCTCTCCGTCATCGCCCTCATCTTCCTCCTCCCGGTCTTCCTTCTGCCCCTTCCTGCCGCTCCGTCCACTCTATTCCACAACGGAAGAGGTGACCGTGACGTGCTGCGGAGCTGAAACGAAAACGAGGGCAGCTTATGTAAGCCGTCCTCGTTCTATAGCCATGTGGCCGTCTGCATTGACCTGAACCTACCTTTCGATAGTGGCCTCACGGTCTGGTCCGAGAGAAATGATCTTGATAGGAACTTTCAGGTAGTTCTCCATGAAGCGGATATACTCCTTGAAAGTCTCAGGAAGATCCTCTTCCTTGCGGCAGCCTGTCAGATCCTGATTCCATCCCTTGAACTCAGTATATACAGGTGTAATCTCGCACTCGGTATCGAATGGGAACTGATCAGTCTCCTTACCGTCAATGATATAAGATGTGCAGACCTTGATGGTCTCGAAAGAATCGAGGCAGTCGGACTTCATCATGATGAGGTCGGTAACGCCGTCGATCATCACAGTATATTTCAATGCTACGAGGTCGAGCCAGCCGCATCTGCGTGGACGTCCTGTCACGGCTCCGAACTCATGACCGATCTTGCGGATCTTCTCACCTGTCTCATCGAAAAGCTCGGTAGGGAACGGACCGCTGCCGACACGGGTACAATAGGCCTTGAAAATGCCATATACATGGCCGACTCTTGATGGAGCGACACCGAGACCGGTACAAACACCACCTACGGTAGTAGAAGATGAAGTGACGTATGGATAAGAGCCATAGTCAATGTCAAGCAAAGAACCCTGGGCACCCTCGGCCAGCATTGACTTTTCATCGAGCCAGTTGTTTACAAAATACTCGCAGTCTATGAGTTTGAATCCTCTGAGGAATTCTATTGCGCTCATCCACTCTGCCTCATCCTTGTCAGGGTCACACTCGAAGTTGAGGTCCTTGAGCAGCTGGAGATGTCTGTTCTTGAGTTTTTCGAATCTCTCATGGAAATCAGGTGCGAGGATATCTCCCACGCGGAGACCATGACGGGAAATCTTGTCAGTGTATGTAGGTCCGATACCTTTCAGGGTAGAACCGATTTTGCTCTTGCCTGCGGCAGCTTCATAAGCAGCGTCAAGAAGCCTGTGAGTAGGCAGGATAAGATGAGCTTTCTTGGAAATGCAGAGTTTCTCTTTCGGTTCGATGTGCATCTTGCTGATGTTTCCGCACTCTTCTCTGAAAGTGATAGGATCGAGAACCACTCCGCTACCGATGATGTTGGTGGAGCCGTCTCTGAAAATTCCTGACGGAATGCTTCTTACCACGAAATTGTGTCCGTCGAAATGGAGTGAATGACCTGCATTCGGACCACCTTGGAATCTGGCGACTGCAGGATATCTTCCGGCAAGTACGTCCACGATTTTACCTTTGCCTTCGTCTCCCCACTGAAGGCCAAGAACTACGTCAAGTTTCATATTGTAAAAATGTTTGTTTTCTGTTGAAATTTAATGATGCCTGTCCGCAGAGGACCAGATCAATGCCGGACTAGAACGGCAGGTCATCTCCCGGGCCATCGTTTCCCGGAAGATCAGGAGTCTGAGGCTGGGTCGGCATGGCAGTCTGCGGCTGCGCGGTGTAAACTGGCTGCGCCTGGCTCTGGAATCCTGCAGGAGCCTGATATGCAGGCTGCTGATATCCCTGTGGCTGTGCAGGCTGAGCAGCCTGCTGGTTGGCCGGATTATCAGATTTGCGTCCAAGCAACTGGATGGCATTGGCAATGATCTCAGTCCTGTACTGTTTTGCCCCTGCCTGGTCAGTCCATGACCTGGTCCTTATCTGCCCCTCCACATAAATCTGTGACCCCTTTCTGATGTACTTCTCCGCAAGGTCGGCCAAGCCTCTCCATGCTACGATATTGTGCCATTCAGTGTTTTCACGGACCTCGTTGTTGCGGTCTCTGAACCGTTCAGTCGTGGCGAGAGTGAACTGTGCTACTTTTGGATTTGTGCCCGGCTGTGCGGACGGATTGTTCTCAAGGTAACGGACTTCAGGATCTTTTCCCACGTTACCGATCAGCATTACTTTATTCAATGACATTGTAAATATTGTTTTAACAATGCAAGTTAGTAATTTTTATTGATATTATTCAGAATCTGTTTTGAAATGTTAGGACTGCCGACTCGTGAGATTTAGACAATCTGCGAATCTGCAATCACCTGCTCCATTGCATTGAGGTCGGGAATTCTGCCCGTAAGACTCAGGTATCCCGTAAGTGCCTGATAAAGAAGCCACTTTGTTCCGGGAACATATTGCGCCCCACCGGCATTGACCTTGTCGATTACAGACCCGCTGAATGACGGATTCTTGTAGTTTGCCTCCAGAATGACTTTTCCAGGGCGCGGCCACTGGTATCTGTCCTCGCCCTCGAAATCTTCAGCCGTAAGTATCCCGATTTCATCAAGTTTCACAGGTAGGGTATAGATTACAAGGTCGCACTCCCTGACTGCCGCCCTGAAGTCAGCCATCTGGTCACATATGAAATTGTACTCAGGCATCTCATCTGCGATTTTCTGAGCCTTCTCCGGAGTCCTGTTCATAAGTGCAGTATCGAAACCAAGCTCGGCAGCAGCCACAGCCGCAGCCCGGCCTGCTCCACCGCAGCCGACGACCAAAGCCTGCGGCTTGCGTGAGAAGAGCATTGTCAATGCCTGTCTGAGGTACAGATGGACCTTCTTGTGCATGGCTTCTCCGTATTTTGCTGCGAACTGTCTTACCAGTCCCGGCATATATGCCTCTGCAATGCTCAGGATGATGCCTGTGAAGTCGGAATTGTCAGCAAGAATACCATCCCCAGTCTTCACGAGAATGTTTGCCGCTCCGATTTTGCTGCAATATGAGGTGTAGATGTCTGCGCGTCTGAAAGCATCCTCCTTGAAAGGTGCAGTAACATTGATGCCTTTATATCTCTCCTCGAAGGTCTTGAATGAGTTTCCGAAGGATGCGCCCTCTATCAGGTCATAGTTGTACTTTCCGCCGAATCCGGCATTGAAAAGGGCAGGGGAGAGCGATTTGGCGATAGGATCGCCTATCAGTCCGTAATTATTCATTGACTTGTACTTTTGTCGTGGATGTGCGGTTACTTCTTGCTGCTGTGTCTCTGTCTTACGGCTTCGAACATGAGAATTGCCGAAGAGACCGACACGTTCAGAGAGTCCATCTGTCCCAGCATCGGAATCTTCACATGAGCATCAGCGTGCATTCTCCAGAATGTTGACAATCCGTCGTGTTCTGTGCCCATGACCAGTGCGGTTCCGCAGGTCATGTCTGTATCATAGTACCATGAAGAGTCCTGGAGTTGTGCCGTGTAAATCTTTATATTGTTGTCATTCAGCCATTTCAGAGTCTCTCCTGAAGTTGCTGCCACGACTTGTCTCGTGAATACGGCTCCAAGACTGGCACGGATGAGATTGGGATTGAACAAATCTGTGAGCGGGTCGCAGATTATCACGGCATCCGCATCAGCAGCATCGGCTGTCCTCAGTACAGCGCCAAGATTGCCCGGCTTTTCCACTGATTCGAGCACAACTACAAGAGGATTTTCGCGAAGTTTCACATCTTCCAGAGACTTTTCCTTCATCTCTATTTCTGCGATAATGCCCTCAGTACCACTGCGATACGCTATTTTCTCGTAGACATTCTGCGTAACTTCGTAACATGAGCATTGACCGCTGCACAATTCAGCGATTTCATTGAAATCCTTGTCCGGGATGATATCCCTGCATACGAAAAGAGCCTTGGCCCTGTAGCCGGCCTCGATGCAATGCTTGATTTCCAGTCTGCCTTCCACTATAAAAAGAGCGTTCTCGCGCCTGGTACGGGATTTCTCCCCAAGCGCGAGAAGCATCTTGATTTTAGGATTTTGAGCAGATGTTATTGACTCTGTTCTCATTATTGTTCGTCTTTTTCCTCAGTCGGCTTTGACATCTTTTCAGGACGCATCTGCGGGAAGAAGAGCACATCCTGGATGGTGTTGTTGCCGGTCATGAGCATTGTAAGTCTGTCAATGCCCATTCCGAGTCCTGATGTAGGAGGCATACCGTACTCGAGTGCGCGGAGGAAGTCGTAGTCGATGAACATCGCCTCGTCGTCTCCGTTGCTCTTGAGCCTGGCCTGCTCCTCGAAACGCTCTCTCTGGTCGATAGGGTCGTTGAGCTCTGAATATGCGTTTGCCAATTCATGACCGCATACGAACAGCTCGAAACGCTCTGTAAGAGTAGGGTCGTTCCTGTGTCTCTTTGTAAGTGGAGACATCTCTACAGGATAGTCGGTCACGAATGTAGGCTGTACGAAATGCTTCTCGCAGTACTCTCCGAAGATGGCGTCGATAAGCTTGCCCACACCCATTGAAGGCTCGATTTCCACATGAAGTTTCTTGCAGGTCTCGCGGAGCTGGTCCACATCCATGCCCTTCACGTCAATGCCGGTGTATTCCTTGATGGCATCGAGGATGCCGATTTTCTTGTAAGGAGCCTTGAAGTCGATTTCCACGCCCTCGTTCATCACGGTGGTCTTTCCGTAGAGGTTCATGGCAATCTTCTCAAGCAGATTCTCGATGAATTCCATCATCCAGATATAGTCCTTGTAAGCCACATAGATTTCCATGCAGGTGAACTCAGGGTTGTGGGTCTTGTCCATTCCTTCATTACGGAAATCCTTTGCGAATTCATATACTCCGTCATATCCGCCCACGATAAGTCTCTTGAGGTAGAGTTCATTCGCAATACGCAGATACAGAGGAATATCCAATGCATTATGATGTGTGATGAAAGGTCTTGCGGTAGCGCCTCCCGGAATTGACTGGAGAATAGGTGTTTCGACCTCGAGGCAGCCTGCGTTGTTGAAATACTCACGCATCGTGGCGATGATCTTCGCTCTCTTGATGAAGGTATCCTTCACCTGAGGGTTTACGATGAGATCGACATAGCGCTGCCTGTATCTGAGCTCAGGATCAGTGAATGCGTCGTGAACTTTTCCGTCAGCTTCCTTCACTATAGGAAGAACCTTGAGGGACTTGCTGAGGAGTGTGAGCTCTTTGGCGTGAACTGTAAGCTGGCCTGTCTGGGTATGGAATGCAAAACCCTTGATGCCCACCACGTCACCGATATCCAGAAGTTTTTTGAATACGGTGTTGTACATGGTCTTGTCTTCGCCAGGACAGATTTCGTCTCGTTTCACATAGACCTGGATACGTCCTGTGGAATCCTGGAGTTCCATGAAAGAAGCCGCTCCCATGATTCTTCTGGACATGATTCTTCCTGCGATGCATACGTCCTGGAAATTTCCCTTCTCAGGATCGTATTCTGTCTCTATTTGTTTAGATGTTGCGTTTACCGGATATAAAGGTGCCGGATATGGTTCGATTCCAAGTTCTCTGAGCTTGTCGAGGGACTGTCTTCTAATGAGTTCCTGCTCGCTCAATTCCAAATTTGCCATATTATTGTATCTCTTATAGTTTTCCTAAAGCTATCTACAAAAGTAACATATTTAATTCGAAATTTGAAATAAATAAGGTATCTTTGTATATTATGGACAAAGAAAGAGAATGGAGATTAAGAGAACCGGCGGATCCGGACAATGTTGCACAGCTCGCGGCAGAGCTGGGCGTTGACCCTGTCCTGGCCACTCTTCTCATAAACAGAGGTGTGAAAACATTCGAAGAGGCGAGGTCTTTTTTCAGACCTTCGCTGTCTGCGCTCCACGACCCTTTCCTGATGAAAGACATGGACAAGGCGGTGGCCCGTCTGGAAAAGGCCATCTCAAGTTCCGAAAAGATCCTTGTCTATGGAGACTATGATGTCGATGGCACGACTGCCGTGGCATTGGTCTATTCCTTTATCCATAAGCTGAATCCGCTTGCCGATTTCTATATCCCTGACCGTTACGACGAAGGATACGGCGTGTCCAGGAAGGGCATCGACTGGGCTGCTGAGAACGGTTTCAGCCTCATAATCACACTGGACTGCGGAATCAAAGCCATTGACAAAGTCGAATATGCCGCGGGCAAAGGCATTGACATAATCATTTGTGACCATCATCTTCCGGAAGACGAAATTCCGGCGGCTGCGGCTGTGCTTGATCCGAAGAGGGAGGATTGCAACTATCCTTTCGACGACTTGTCGGGTTGCGGTGTCGGTTTCAAGCTTGTGCAGGCCTACTCCCAGACTCATGGCATTGACTTCGAAAATCTGTTGCCGCTTCTGGACCTTCTGGTCGTCAGCATCGCGTCGGACCTCGTGACCATTGTGGGGGAGAACAGGGTGCTTGCGCATTTCGGTCTCAAGAGGCTGAACGAGCAGCCTCGCGTAGGTCTGCAGGCCATGATTAACCTCGCGAATCTCGAGCCGGGCCACATCACCATCGACGACATCGTCTTCAAAATAGGCCCTAGGATCAATGCTGCCGGGCGTATGGAGTCAGGCCGTCTCGCGGTGGAACTTCTGACCGCGGAGGATGCCCATACCGCGATGAGTATCGGAGGCAAGATCAATGACAATAATAATGAGCGCAAGAGCATTGACCGTGAAATTACCCGTGAGGCTCTGGAAATGGTGCAGAACGGTACATGCTGCTCTTCGCAGAATGCCGTAATCGTCTATGGCAAAGACTGGAACAAGGGTGTCGTAGGAATCGTTGCGTCCCGACTTGTGGAGGCTTTCTATAAACCGACTTTCGTGCTTACCAGGTCAAACGGTTTCGTTACCGGTTCTGCCCGCAGTGTGCGCGGATTTGATCTGTATGATGCCATCAGCAGTTGTGCGGACCTTCTGGAGAACTTCGGCGGTCATATTTATGCTGCTGGATTGACGATGAAAGAAGAGAATCTTCCGGAATTCACAGCCCGCATTGACAAGTACGTCAGCTCACACATCACGACTGAGATGGCTACGCCAGTAGTTGAGGTGGATTCTGAAATCAATTTTGCCCAGATAACTCCTAAATTTTTCCGAATCCTGAAGCAGTTCCAACCGTTCGGACCTGGTAACAGCTCCCCTGTTTTCCTGACCAAGAATGTCTATGACGACGGAAACGGCAGAAAGGTGGGCCCAGGAGGACAGCACCTGAAACTTGAACTGATACAGGAATCTCAGCCGTACCATCAGGTTTCTGCCATTGCTTTCAATATGGCGGCATACTTCGAGCATATCAGAAACGGCAATCCCGTGGATGTCTGCTACAGCATTGTCGAGAATTATTATCGTGGGAATTCCACGCTCCAGCTCCGCATAAAGGATATGCGTGAGAGGGAGGACATCATCTAGCCGCTCTGGTCTCCGCTATTATTTCTGAAGCAACGTCAGGATAGTCCTTATTGTCAATGTCAATGATTATTTGCGCTGTCCTTTCATAGAGTGCAGCGCGGACTGCCATCAGTTCCTCTATCCTCCTGCGCAGCGTCTCCTTGTCAGGCCTGTCACCGAGTATCGGCCTGTCGCCGGGCCAGCACCATAGATTATATACTAGGGTGTCCGTTCCTGCTTTCAGATATACGCAAGTGGTTCTGTTTCTGAGGATTCCGGCTGCTTCCGGAGTCGTGACAAGACCACCGCCAGGCGACAGGACAAGATTTCCCTCCCCATTTTCATCCAGGACTTTTGTCAATGCCAGTGTCTCGATTTCCCTGAAGCGCTTCTCTCCCTCCTCTGTAAAAATTCTTCTGACGCTGCGCTGCTGCGAAGCCTCGATCCAACTGTCCAGGTCAATGACATTGTATCCGAGCTGTTTGCCCAGTTCCTTTCCGATGCAGCTTTTGCCGCATCCCATGAACCCTATCAATGAAATGACCATCGGAGACAGTGTCTAGATGTCGAACAGGTTAGGCTCGTCGTCATTGTCAGAATCCGGATCAGATTCGCCTATGTCACCCTTGACTTCTTCGCCCTTTTCTGCCGGCCTGTAAAGGTCTTCAGGATTGAAGGCCGCGTCATCCGGAATGTCGTCCGGGCCGAGAGAAATTTCCTCTCCGGGATTGACAGTGAGCTCGTCTTCCTCATCGTCCTCAGGCTTGTGTATAGGTTCTATGAATTCCACTTTCAGAACATCCAGCCTGTGGCATCTGCTGCCCTTTGCCGCAATGCCTTTCTTTCCGATAAACTCCTCAGCGTCAAACTTTTCAGGAGTCCTGTGTTCCTGACGTCCTGTGAAAGTGACCATGAACTGCGGATGTTTGTCTGCGCTGAAGTCAGCCAGATATGTACCCTTTCCATGAGGAATGAACTCCACAGGAACATTGTCACTGACAGGGAATGAGAATCTCTTGATGTAGAAATGTCCCTCTCCGTCGTAATACAGCGCAGCATAGACCTTGTTCTCGTCGTATTTTTCGATTCTGAGCAGTTCTCCCTGATAGCGGCTGCTGAGGTCATACGACGTGGTATAGTAGGTTCCGTCCTTGAATACGGCCAGAACTCTGTCGTCTCCGCTGAACTGTCCGAGATACTCGCCACGTCCTTCGTCATTGATTCTCTGCACGTCAGAATCGAACCAGATGTCTTTTCCTCCAATGGTGGATATACCTTTGGCTTTCAATGAAATACGGGCGATGGCATTTTTTGTCACCACGTTGCCTCTGGAGAGTTTGCCCTTGATGGCAAGTTCCGAGAAGTCGTATTCCATATTCAGTTTCTTGAGCTTCGGTTTCGGGCGGAAATAGATTTTCACTGTCTCGGCCTCGCCATTGTGATTTACAGAGAACCATTCGATTTTCGAGCCGGGAGTGCCCTGGGTGATATCGTATTCCTTGTCCCTGGTGATGCTGGTGATGGCGAACCTCTTGGCGTAATATACGCTGGATGCTCCGGCCTTGCCGTCGCGGTAGATGACGTTGTAGATGGTCCTGTTGTCACCTCTGTTGAAGATTCCGACATAGAGAAGATTCTTTTCGAAGAAGTCTTTCTCCGCAACCTTCTTTATCCAGTATTTGCCGTCCTTGCTGATGACGATGACCTCTGAAAGGTCTGAGCAGTCGCATACGAACTCTCCCTCGTCCTTCTTCAGGCCGATACCTACGAAGCCTTCCTCAAGGTTGGCATAGAGTTTCGCATTGTTGCTGACAACCTTGGTCGCGGTGATAGTCTCGAAGCCGGTAATCTCCGTCTGTCTCGGGAAATCCTTTCCGTACTTGGCTTTGATGTTCTTGAAGAAGTCGATGGTATATCGCGTGATGTTTTCGATATTATCCTTGACTTTGGCAAGCTCTGCCTCTACTGCAAGTATCTTCTCGTCAATGACTTTGGTGTCGAATTTGGATATTTTGCGGACAGGTTTTTCGACAAGTTTCAGGATATCGTCCATGGTAATCTCCCTGAGGAGCAGGTGCTGGTACTCCTTCATCTTGCCGAAGATGGCTTCTGTCTGCGCCTCCCATGATTTCTGGTCCTCTTCGAGAATCTTATAGACTCTGTTTTCGAAGAAAATCTTCTCAAGGGAAGTATAATGCCATGTGTCCTCGAGCTCGTTCTTCCTGATTTCCAGCTGCTTCTTCAGCAGGTCACGGGTATGCTCGGTATCATAGATGAGGATGTCATCTACGCTGAGGAACTGTGGCTTGTTGTCTTTGATGACGCAGGCATTCGGTGCGATAGTGGTCTCACAGTCGGTGAATGCGTATAGTGCGTCGATGGTCTTGTCCGGGGAAACATCATTTGGAAGATGGATGACGAGGTCAGCCGTAGCTGTCGTCATATCTTCGATCTTCTTAATCTTGATTTTTCCCTTGTCTTTGGCCTTGAGGATGGAATCCACCAGAATATGGGTTGTCTTTCCATAAGGTATCTCCTTGATAGCCAGGGTGTTCTTGTCGATTTTCTCGATTTTTGCCCTGACTTTCACGCTTCCGCCTCTCTGGCCCTTCATATATTTGCTGCAGTCCGCATATCCGCCGGTAGGGAAGTCCGGAAGAATCTCGAACTCCTTTCCTTCCAGATATGCTATGGATGCATCTATAAGTTCATTGAAGTTATGAGGAAGAATTTTGGACGCCATTCCTACGGCGATTCCTTCTGTGCCCTGTGCGAGCAGGAGAGGAAATCTTACCGGCAGTTCCACAGGTTCCTGATTCCTTCCGTCGTAGGAAGTCATCCACTCCGTAATCTTCGGATCGAAAATTACATCTTTGGCAAACTTGCTGAGTCTTGCCTCGATGTATCGTCCTGCCGCATTCGGATCTCCTGTGAGAATGTTACCCCAGTTTCCCTGGCAGTCGATTGCATAACCTTTCTGACCGAGCTGGACAAGCGCTCCGAGAATGGAAGCATCACCATGCGGATGATAGTGCATGGCCTCGCCGACAATTCCCGCGACCTTGCTGTATGAGCCGTTGTCATGTTCATACATTGCATGCAGGACACGTCTCTGGACCGGTTTCAGTCCATCGACGATATTCGGAACGGCACGCTGGAGTATGACGTATGAAGAATAGTCCAGGAACCAGTCCTTGAACATTCCGGACAACTTGTACTTCTTGCTGTCTTCACCAAGCAGTTTCTCGTATTTTTCAGACGGTGCGGCTGAAGAGTCGTCAATCGGCTCCTCATTAAGTTCCTCATCGTTCTCCAACTCATCCGGAGTCAGCTCGTCGTCATCTTCCCAGTTCTTGCTCATTTTCAGTTGAATATATGGTTATCAATTTTCTTCCCTCCGGATATCCGGCACTAGTCTTCGTAGCCGAATTTCCTGAGTTCCCTCTTGTTTTCGCGCCAGCCCTCATCCACCTTCACGAACATTGACAAAAACACCTTCTTCTGGAAGAAGTCTTCCATCTCGATGCGCGCTTTCGTTCCTGTCCTTTTCAATGCTGCTCCGCCCTTGCCGATGAGGATTCCCTTCTGCGAATCCCTCATGACATAGATTACTGCGCTGATGTCGTACCTGTCTTCACCTTCCTTGAAGGATTCGATTTCCACCTGGCAGCTGTAAGGTATCTCTTCAGAGTAATTCTCGAGAATCTGCTCACGGATAATCTCCGAGGCGAAGAATCTTAGGTTCTTGTCTGTGAACGCGTCCTTGTCGAACCAGGCCGGTGACACCGGCAGTCTGGAAATTACCGCATTGAGAACGCTGTCAAGGTTGAATTTTTCTTTCGCCGAAACCGGTATGATCAATGCCTTGGGCAGTCTTTCCTGCCACTCTGACATTGTCTTTACCACTTTCTGCTGGTCGCTGATGTCGATTTTGTTGATGACAATGATGACCGGACATTCGAGTCTCTGGAGTTTCTCGATGTACTCGACATTCTTGTCAGCCTTCTCGACGATATCTGTGACATAAAGGATGATGTCCGCGTCACCTATGGCAGCATCGACAAAATCCATCATGTTTTCCTGTAGCCTGTAGTTCGGCTTCAATATTCCCGGCGTGTCGGAATAGACTATCTGATAGTTCTCTCCGTTTACAATTCCCATGATACGGTGTCTGGTCGTCTGGGCCTTCGCTGTAACAATCGAAAGTTTCTCGCCGACAAGAGCGTTCATAAGAGTGGATTTGCCCACATTCGGATTACCGATGATATTGACAAATCCAGCTCTGTGCTCTTTTGGTTCCTGAATAGAACTTGTTGACATATCTTAAGATTAAGCGTATGCTCCCATCTTGAGGACATTGGACTCGCCTTCTGTGAGATATCTCCACTCGCCTTTCTTCAGGCCCTTCTTTGTAAGTCCTGCGAAATAAACTCTGTCAAGAGCCTTCACGTCATATCCGAGTGACTCGAAAATTCTTCTGACGATGCGGTTCTTGCCTGAGTGGATCTCGATACCGAGTTTTCTGTGGTCCTCTGCGTCGATGTACTCGAGTTCATCAGCCTTGATATCTCCGTCATTGAGGGTGATTCCATTCAGAACCTTGTCGAAATCTTCCTGGGAGATAGGCTTGTCAAGGATAACCTGATAGATTTTCTTCTTGTCGTATGAAGGATGTGTAAGTTTCTCTGCAATCTCACCGTCGTTTGTGAACATGAGCACACCGGTGGTGTTCTTGTCGAGACGTCCTACAGGGAATACCCTAGCGCTGCAGTTCTTGAGAAGGTCCATGACGGTCTTGTCTGCATGAGGGTCGCTTGCTGTAGTTACGAATCCCTTAGGCTTGTTCATTACGATATAGACTTTCTCCTCGCCGCGGATTCTCTCTCCGTTGAATCTGATGTCATCGTTGAGGACATTGACCTTGGAACCGAGCTCGGTGACAACCTCTCCGTTGACGGTCACGACACCTGCCTGGATGTACTGGTCAGCCTCGCGGCGTGAGCAGATACCTGAGTTTGCAATGAACTTGTTGAGGCGGATAACTTCCTTGATAGGTGTCTCCACGTAGTCATTGTCTGAAACCTGTATCTGGTCGAGCTGAGGTTTTCTGCTCAGCATCATATTCATATTCTGCTCGTCAGTCTCGTTGAATTTGTATGGATTCGGTTTGGCCTGGGCTCTCTTGGCCTCCATTCCACGTCCGTTTCCGCGTGGAGCTGCGCCTCTTCCTGCAGGTCTGCTGCTCTTGAATCCGCCTCTTCCGGCTCCGTTGTCACGTCCGCCGAACGGTTTTCTTGACGGACCGAAGCTTCTTCCTTCTGAACTTCTGCCTTCACTTGAGAAAGCCCTTCTGCCTGACGGACCGAAACTTCTGCCCTCTGATGAGCCGTAAGACGCTCTTCTGCCTGACGGACCGAAGCTTCTTCCTTCTGAAGATGAACTATAGGATCTTCTCTCTGAATCTCCGTAGCTTCTGCCTTCAGATGATCTGCCGTAGCTGCTTCTTCTGTCCTGGCTGCCATAACTGCTTCTCCTGTCGGAGTTTCCATAGCTGCTCCTTCTGTCGGAGTTGCCGTAGCTGCGTCCTTCTGATGAATGTCCATAGCTCCTTCCCTCTGAAGAACCATAACTTCTGCCTTCAGATGAGCCGTAGCTCCTGCCTGATGAACGGCCATAGCTGTTGCCTGAGCGGCCGTAAGATGATCTGCCCTCTGAATTGTAAGGACGTCTTTCATAACTCCTACCTTCTGAACTTCCTGAACGTCTGTTGTCAGAGTTGCCGTAGGATCTTCTTTCTGCCGGTCCTTCTGATGATGAATAGACCTTACCGGAAATGCGAGGCCGTCTCGGTCTCAGCTTTCTTCCTTCTGCGGTAAAACCGCCTTTGTTGTTTTCTTCCATTTGGATATTGCCCTTGCCGGGCGGATTAATTGTTTATGGCTCACGCCATTATGATAATATATTTACGGCTTTCGCCGATTTTTCTGTTTAAGGTCAATGCGAGGTCAGTTTGAACTGATATGTGATTTTACCCTGCTGCAGAGGTGGTGCTTCCGTGCTCATGTTGAAATGGGTCTTCAAAGCGGCCTCTCTGGCGGCACTCCACAACTCTGCATTGTTCACAGTCGTTCCGACTGCGCCTGCCTGGGCTTTCTTGACATTGCCATAGTTATCTACCCAGACCGTTACTACTACGGTGCCCTCTTCCTGGACATTATATGCAGGTCTGGCTATCACTCCGTTTACGCTTCTGCCCTTCACATGGGCGTTAGGAGTGGAGACGGTCTTTCCGGTCACCGTATTGCCCTGTGCATGTCCGGCCTTCAGTTTTTCTGTAACCTTGTCTGCTGTCTGGGGAGCAAGCGTGTCCTTGTCGGAGTTGTTATTTGCCGCATGGAAAAGCGCCCTCTTCTCGATAGGCTTCTCTCTCGGCGTCTCATACTTTTCCACATCTCCGAAATCATCGACCGTCGATTCTTGTGCCAGATTCGCCTTGTGCCCCTTGTTCTGAGCTTCAGATTTCTGGACCAGTTCGATCGGCTTTGTCCTGTCCGGTTCTTCCACCTGTGGTGCGGAACCTCTTTTCTGCTGTCTGACGGCCTGCTTTTCCTGTTCCTCGCTGAAATCTATGACGAAACTCTGCTCAGGGGGTGGGGGAGAAAGATATGTCAGACCACTGTTGACTCCGAATAATACCAGCAGTGCATGGAAACCGACAGTCGTCACCACTGCAACAACTGTTCCTCCCTTTTCTGTTTTACGCTGTATTTCCTGATATTCCTTCATTGTCCCTTATCTTATTGTATGCCAATGTGTAAGCCTTATTCGGGCTGTGTTGCCAGAATAACTTTATAATGGTTTCTCTTGGCAATGTTCATTACGGATACCACTTCCTTTACAGGAACGCTTTCGTCAGCATAGATGGAGAATGTAGGGTCCTCCTCGTTCTGGAGAAGGTCCACAAGATCATCTTCCACTTCAGTGAAAGGAACAGGCTGTTCATCTCCGTTGATGTGGTATGTATAAGAACCATCCTGCCAGTCCTTTATGGAAACGCTGACAGTAGCTTTCGCTGACACCTGACCTGTGCTCTTCGGAAGCATGAGCTTCAGGGCATTGGGATTCACCAGTGTCGATGTTATAAGGAAGAAGATGAGGAGCAGGAACACGAGGTCTGTCATTGACGACATCGCGGTATCAGCCAACACCTTCGTTTGTCTTTTGTATGCCATTCCTATGGAATTTGTCGATAATCCTTAATTTTCTGCTGCCTGTTTCTCGTCAGCTGCAGGCTCCTGAAGGAGGTCCATGAAATCGATGGTAGCGTTCTCCATCTTGAATACGATATCTGAAATGTTGGAAGTCAGATAGTTGTATCCGAAGTATGCGAGGATACCCACGATAAGACCGCCGACTGTGGTAATCATGGCAGTGTAGATACCGCTTGAAAGGAGAGTAATGTCAATGTTGTTGCCGGCCTGGGACATGTTGAAGAATGCCTGGACCATACCGAGCACTGTACCGAGGAATCCGATCATCGGCGCGCCTCCGGCGATTGTCGCGAGGATAGGCAGGCCTTTCTCGAGTCTTGCTACCTCAGTGTTTCCGCAATTCTCGATAGCAGTCTGAATGTCAGAAAGCGGACGTCCGATGCGGGAGATGCCCTTCTCCACAAGTCTTGCGATAGGAGAATCGAATCTTTCGCACAAGGTCTGTGCCGACTTGAGTTTGCCTTCGTGGATGTAGTCACGGATGTCACGCATGAAATTGTTGTCGATTTGTCCTGCCTGATGGATCATCCACCATTTCTTTCCGAAGAGATAGATGGCGACGATGGACAATGCGAGGAGCACAATCATGAGCCAGCCACCTTTCATGGCCATGTCGAGAAGATGCATTTCCTCCTGATGAGGTACGGCAGGTGATGTCAATGCCTGCTCTGCAGCTGCTGCCATTCCGGCAGTATCAAGTCCTGCTGACTGTAAGAGAGAGAACAACATAATTTTATCTAACTTTTTAATATTCAAATAATTGCATAGCTAATTCCAGAGGCTTTCATTTATCGCCTCTGTACAATTCGCCAATGAACTGCAAAAATACGAATTTTTCCCGATTTAAGGAAATAAGAATTATAAAAGTGGGGGATTGATTCAGGCTGGCATTGACAATGTCCGGATTGGACTTATGCCTGATGTGGAAATATCCTTACAGGTCAATCCACTTTATGGCATTGTCCCGCTTCCACCAGGTCAGCTGTTTTTTTGCGTAGTGTCGTGTGTTTCTCTGTATCAGCCTGATAGCCTCGTCCAGAGAATAATTTCCGTCCAGATACCCGAAGATTTCCCTGTAGCCGACAGTCTGCAGGGCAGGCAGGTCCCGGTACTTTTCCAGACCCCTCACTTCCTCTACAAGTCCTTCGTCGATCATCTGCAGGACGCGACGGTCTATCCTGTCATAGATGACGTCCCTTGGCCTTGTCAGACAGATTTTTTCTATCTCGAAGTCCCGTTTCCGCGGTTCTGCAAGTTTGAACTCGGTGAACGACCTTCCTGAAACAATGATTGTTTCCAGTGCCCTCACAACGCGCTGTCCATTCTTGATGTCGATGGCTTTCCATGCAGTAGGGTCCAGTCTCTTCAGCTCGTCCGCAAGTGCTTCCACCCCTTCTTCACGTACTCGTCTCGTCAGTTCCTCGCGCAGTTCCGGCGGCGGAACGGGCAGATTGTCAAGACCGTTGCAGACCGCGTCAATGTAAAATCCCGAGCCTCCGGCCATGACCAATGTCTCATGACCTTCGCTGAAAAGTTTTTCTATCAATGCCAGAGCATCGATTTCGAACTGTCCGGATGAATAGGCATCCAGGACGGATATACTATGTATAAAATAATGCTTCACAGCGGAAAGCTGCGAAGCATCCGGGACTGCTGTCCCTATAGTCATTTCCTTATAAATCTGTCTGGAATCGCATGAAATGACCGGTGAACCGCAACGAAGTGCAGTCTCAATGCTATAGTCTGTCTTGCCTACGGCTGTAGGCCCTGCTATTACCAGTAATTTCCTGCGCATGACGGATAAACTACAGGCTCAGTTCCTCTGAACCGTCATAGATGATATCGCTGTCTTCATCGTATGAAGATTTGAGGTCGTCGTCATCGTCGTCATCGTCATCGTCGATGTCCTCTGTAACCTCAGGAACGTCCTCAGAGTCATCGTCTCCAGGTTCATCGCTCTTGCCCCATGAAGACTCGCCGGGAAGATGTTTCTGGTCATCCGGAAGGTCCTCATAAGCCACATATCCGTTTTCGAACTCGATAGGATTAGGCCCCTTTGTCTCCGTGAGAAGTGGATATGCCTTTCCTGGAACTTCCTCTGCCTCACCATCGAAAGTGACTATTACGCTCTTCCTGTCAGTGACATTATAAAAATAGGTGAACGAGAAAATGCCTTTATTCAATGTGTCTGCCAGAGTGACATCATCCACTGCGCCTGCTCCGAGATCAAACATTCCATAGCGAGCCACAAGCGCACCTGCCTTGTCCAGACCCTTGAACTGGATAAGCTGGTCGTGAGAGAAATCCATGTCATCTCTCATCTTCTTGTGGAATTCGTATAGAGTTGTATTTGGCTTCAATTCATATACACGGGCGAAACCCTTTATCCCCGGAAGGGAAACACGATATCTTAGAATCATATTTACGTAAGCTAATTTTTCTGCCTCCAAAGTTACAAAATATTTCCTTATCATTGCATAATAACTCGAATTTAACTAATTTTGAATTCATGGAAAAGAACGGAGGCGACACCCCTGTCAGGGATTCATATAAGAGCATTGCAGCTATGTCAGAGGGCCTTTTTAAGGATAATGGAAGCAGATTCATAGCTCTGGCCTACCCCGTCGAGACTGAAGACGAGGTCAGGCAGATTGTCAGTTCTTTGAAAAAGACATATCACGATGCCAGGCATCATTGTTATGCGTACCGTTTGGGTTATAAGGGTGATGTGTTCAGGGCTAATGATGACGGAGAACCTTCTTCTTCGGCCGGCCGTCCGATTCTCGGGCAGATAGATTCCAATTGTTTGAGTGACATACTGATAGTGGTGGTCAGGTATTTCGGCGGTATCAAACTCGGAATACCTGGGCTGATAAGGGCTTACAAGACCTCGTCTGCTGATGCCATTGCCAATGCCGAAATAGTGGATAAGGTGGCGATGAAGCGCTTCCGCCTGTCTTTCGGGTATCTGGAAATGAACAGTGTCATGAAGATGATAAAGGACATGGACCTGAAGCAGTCAGATCAGGATTTCGGAACTTCTTGCTCTTTGACCGTGTCTGTCCGTCTGTCCATAGAGAACGACTTCCTTGACCGGGCCGGCGATATCCCTGGCTGCTCGACAGAAGAAATCGGCCTGTCGTCTGACATTGACGAGTGAAAATAGCGGTGGCCAAACACCTATATTTATATATGAACTTAATGACGGCAGGGATTTGGCTTACCTGCTGAAACAGTAAAATTGTGCAGTATGCCTAAAAGTCTGATTTCAATCCAGGATTTCACTAAAGACGAGATTCTTCATATCCTGGATGTGGCAAAGGAATTCGAGAAGAACAGAGAGCAGAATTTCCTCGCTGGTAAAGTGATTGCGTGCCTCTTCTTCGAGCCATCTACCAGAACGAGGCTTTCGTTTGAAGCCGCGGTTAACCGTCTCGGCGCCAGGGTAATAGGTTTCCCTGACGCGAAGAACACGAGCGTGACCAAGGGCGAGACACTTGAAGATACCATCAAGATTGTCTCCAACTATGTAGATATGATAGTCATGAGGCATCCGCAGGAAGGAGCCGCAGCAATCGCCGCCGGCGTCTCACCAGTGCCTGTTGTCAATGCCGGAGACGGTTCCAATCAGCATCCGACACAGACTCTCCTTGACATGTATACGATCCGTCAGACCCAGGGGCGTCTCGACAATCTGAAGATCAATATGGTGGGAGACCTGAAATACGGCCGCACCGTGCATTCTCTTTCAGAGGCCATGTCAGATTTCTCTCCTGAATTTGTCTTTACCGCACCGGATGAACTCAAGATGCCTTCCAAGTATCTCAAGTTCCTCGATGAGAAACACATTCCATATGAGGAGACCGATTCTCTGGAGGCTCACCTCAATGACTGCGACATCCTGTACATGACGCGTGTCCAGCAGGAGAGGTTCCCTAGCAAGGAAGACTATGACAGGGTCAAGAATGTATATGAACTTACCGCGTCAATGCTTTCCGGCGTGAAGCCTAACATGAAGATTCTTCATCCGCTTCCGAGGATTACAGAAATCGCTACTGATGTCGATGAAACGCCATACGCATATTATTTCGAGCAGGCCCGTAACGGCATGTACGTCCGCATGGCCGTCATAGCATACCTCCTCGGCTATAGGTAGTAGAAAAAAATATTCATCCTTTATTTGGAATTAAGTAGAAATTTGTTACCTTTACAACGATTTAAGAGAAAAACTTAAATCGCTGTAAAGGATTTTAGTTAATAATTGCAATAACTTTATAACAAATTCAGATATGAGCAAAGTTCATGTATTCAATGCCGGCCCATGCATTCTTCCGCAGCAGGCAATAGACAATTCAATTGAGGCCCTCAAGGATTTCAAGGGCACAGGTATTTCAGTGCTTTCAGTATCACACCGTTCCAAAGAGTGGGGCGAAGTGATGGACGAGGTTCGCGCTAACTGGAAAGAGCTGCTTAACATTCCTGATACTCATGAGGTGGTATTCCTCGGCGGTGGCGCCAGCCTTCAGTTCCTCTATGTAGCTATGAACTTCCTTGAGAACAAGGCTGCATACCTTGATACAGGTGTTTGGGCTCACAAGGCACTTCAGCAGGCACAGGGAATCGGAAACGCATATGCTCTCGCATGCTCAGCAGACAAGAACTACTCTTACATTCCTGAGGGATATACCATTCCTACAGATATCGACTACTTCCACATCACTACCAACAATACCATTTACGGTACTGAGATCAAGACAGACATCGATTGTCCTGTTCCACTTATCGCAGATATGTCATCTGACATCATGAGCCGTCCGGTAGATGTCAGCAAGTATGCTATGATTTATGGTGGTGCCCAGAAGAACGTAGGCCCTGCAGGTGTGATATTCGCAATCATCCGCAAGGACGCTCTCGGAAAGGTAAGCAGATATATCCCTACAATGCTTGACTATAGGACTCACATCGACAAGGAGTCAATGTTCAATACTCCTCCTGTATTCTCAATCTTCGTTATGAACGAGACCCTCAAATGGGTGAAGAGCATGGGCGGCGTTGAGGCTATCCACAAGTATGACGTGGAGAAGGCCAACCTTCTTTACAGTGAGATTGACCGCAACTCTCTCTTCGTAGGTACAGCAGCAGAGAAAGACCGTTCACTCATGAACGTATGCTTCGTGATGGCTCCTGGTTATGAGAACCTTCAGGACGAGTTCATGTCATTCTCCAAGAGCAAGGGCATGGTCGGTCTCAAGGGCCACAGGTCAGTCGGCGGTTTCCGCGCATCCATCTACAATGCATGTACACTTGAGGATGTTACCGCTCTCACAGAGTGCATGAAAGAATTCGAGTCATTGAAAAAATAATATCCACTTGTCATGAAAGTATTGTTAGCTACTCAGAAACCATTTGCAGCGGCAGCTGTAGCAGGAATCAGAGAAATTCTTGAAGGTGCCGGCCACGAGGTCGTTCTCCTTGAAAAATATGCAGATGCACAGGATCTTATCAATGCTGTTGCAGATGTAGATGCTATGATCGTAAGATCTGACAAAGTTACTCCAGCTGTCCTCGAGGCTGCCGGAAAACTCAAGATCGTTGTTCGTGCAGGTGCCGGTTTTGACAACATTGACCTCGTAGTCTCCAAGGAGCGAGGTGTTGTTGTCGAGAACACTCCGGGCCAGAACTCCAATGCAGTTGCCGAGCTTGCTGTTGCCATGATGATTTACATGAGCAGAAACCAGTTCACTCCTGTTTCAGGTACTGAGGTTTCAGGCAAGAAACTTGGTATCCAGGCATTCGGAAACGTAGGCCGTCTCGTAGGCAAGAAGGCTGAGGCTCTCGGTATGACAGTATATGCTACTGACCCGTTCATCCCTGCTGACAAGATTGCAGAGGCCGGAGCAGTTCCTGTAGAGACAGTGAAAGACCTTTATTCACAGTGTGATTTCGTGTCAGTTCACATCCCTGCTACACCTGAGACCATCGGCAGCATCAATTATGAGCTGATTACATCTATGCCTAAGGGAGCCGTCCTCGTAAATACTGCACGTAAGGAAGTTGTGGATGAGGCTGGTCTCGAGAAGGCATTGACCGACAGACCTGACCTCAAGTACATCACTGATGTCGCTCCTGACAACATTGATGTTCTCCGCGAGAAATTCGGCGTGCGCGTGTTCGCGACACCTAAGAAGATGGGTGCGCAGACCTCTGAGGCCAATGTCAATGCAGGTCTTGCTGCTGCCAGACAGATCGTTGCATACTTTGCTGACGGCTGCACCAAGTTCCAGGTTAACAAATAGTTGAACAACACTTAAACTCATATTACCAATGGTAAAAGTGAAACCATTTGCGGCTGTCCGTCCGCCTAAAGATATTGTTACTGAAGTCGCTGCACCTCCGTATGATGTTTTGAACTCAGAAGAGGCCCAGAAGATGGCCGGCGAAAAATCCCTGCTTCATATCACGAAGCCTGAGATTGATTTCGACCCTATACTTCCGGATCATGACCCTAAGGTTTATGATGAGGCTGTCAAGAATTTTGCTGAATGGCAGAAGAAGGGATGGCTGGTGCAGGACAGCAAGCCTTGCTACTATGTCTATGCACAGACGATGGACGGCAGAACCCAGTATGGTCTGGTCCTCTGCGCTCATACTGACGATTATTCTGAGGGCAAGATCAAGAAGCACGAGCTTACCCGCAAGGATAAGGAAGATGACCGTATGGTCCATGTGAAGATTCAGAATGCCAATATCGAGCCTGTGTTCTTTGCTTATAAGGACAATGCTGAGCTGAATGATATCGTTGCAGCTTCTGCAAAGGGTGCTCCTGAGTATGAATTCACTGACGAGAACGGTTTCGGACATGCTTTCTGGGTTATCGATGATGACGCTGTCATTTCCAGAATCACAGCTATCTTCACCAATAACATTGACGCATTCTATGTTGCTGACGGTCACCATCGTACCGCTGCAGCAGCCCGCGTCGGAGCTGAGAAACGTGCCGGGAATCCTAATCATACGGGACAGGAAGAGTACAATTACTTCATGGCGGTATGCTTCCCTGAGAGCCAGTTGAAGATTATTGACTACAACCGTGTTGTCAAGGATTTGAACGGTCTCGACAAGGAGCAGTTCCTGAAGGCTCTCGAGGCAGATTTCGATGTTGTTCCGTTCGACGGGGAAGGCGAGTATCATCCTTCACATCTCCATAACTTCTCCATGTATCTTGACGGAAAGTGGTATTCCCTTGAGGCTAAGCCGGGAAGATATGACGACAAAGACCCTATCGGTGTCCTTGATGTTACTATCCTCTCTAATCTCGTTCTTGACAAGATTCTGGGAATCAAGGATCTCCGTACTGACAAGCGCATTGACTTCGTCGGCGGTATCAGAGGTCTCGGTGAACTCTCCCGCCGTGTTGACAATGGTGAAATGAAGGTTGCTTTCGCTCTGTATCCTGTTTCCATGAAACAGCTTACCGACATAGCTGACAGCGGAAACATCATGCCTCCTAAGACCACATGGTTTGAGCCTAAGCTGAGGTCCGGCCTCGCAATACATAAACTGAGTTAGTAAGCATTAAAAAATAAGTTGGTGAAGATTTGTGGTGGATTTTCGAGGATAGATTCCTTTTCGAAGAAGGAGTGTGCTGGACGCACACGACTGATGAGAAAAGAAATATAGACCGAAAAGACGCACAAAGATCACCAAGTTATTTTTAAGGATTACTTGAGTATTAGTGTGAATCACGTTTTGAAAGATTTTGATTCAAAACGACTTGTTGAAGCAGCCTGACGATTTGCCGTCAGGCTGTTTTTTTAAAATTGACGAAGTCATCGATGAGGATACAAAAAACGCTGCCTCGAATCTGAGACAGCGTTTGTTGTATGTGTTTCGTTCTTAGAACGGAAGGTCGTCTGAAGGATCGTCCGCTGCTGGAGCGCTAGGGGCGAATCCGGCAGGTACATCCGGAGTGTAAGCCGGCTTAACAGGAGCGGCAGCCTGTGCAGGAGCCTGATATGGCTGCTGGTATGCAGGAGTGCTCTGCTGTGCCGGGGAAATCCTCCATGCCCTCAAGTCAGTGTACCACTTTCCGTTGTACTCCCTGCTTGAAACATTGAACTCGACCTTGATTTCGTCATTGATCTGGAATCTCTCGAGATCCTGGACTTTGTCCTGTCCCCACACGCTGAAGCATGCCTTGTTAGGGAAACTGCCGTCCTGATACTCGATGACGAACTCCTGTTTAGCCCACTGGCCTCTTGCAGAGGTGCCGGACTGAACTGCGAGTTTCTGAAGAAGTCTTCCTGTCAGTTCCATGAACCTTGATTATTTTGCCTCTTCGTTCTCAGCGACTTTGCCTACCTTTACGAGCTCGATGTCGAAGATAAGTGTGCTGTTAGGTTTGATTCCACGGGTGCCGTTCTGGCCGTAACCGAGCTCTGAAGGAACGTAGAGAGTCATCTTTCCGCCTTCGCCGATGAGCTGCAGGCCTTCTGTCCAACCTTTGATGACGCGGTTCAGATTCATTTTGATGCCTTCGTCGTTCTTAGGTGACTCATCGAATACAGTGCCGTCGGTGAGAGTTCCCTTGTAGTGAACATATACTGTGTCAGCAGGACCTGGCTTAACATCGTTACCAGCCTCGCGGATAATGTACTGGAGACCGCTTTCAGTTACCTGAACGCCTTCCTTCTTCTTGTTCTCAGCGAGGAATTTGATTTCTTCGTTCTTTGCGACAGCGCTTACATACTCACGTCTCTTTGAGAGGTATGAATTGAATACGTTGTTCAGCTCCTCAGGATTGATCTTGAACTGCTGTGCATATGTAGAATCTGTGTAGTCTCCTTTAGCTTTGAGGAAATCTCTCAGACCTCTTTCAATCTGCTTGTAGTTGAGGTCCTCTCCGAAGTCGTAACCTTTTACGAAAGCACCGAAGTTGACACCGAGGAGATAGCTGACTGAGTCAATCTCGGTTCTTCTCGGTTTGAAGTTATCAGGATTTACCATGCTTACAGCAGTAGAGTCTGTTCCTGCTGTTGTTCCCTTTGTACCATTGGAGGTGCAAGATGCTGAAAGCGCAATCATGAGCGCGGCAGCTGCAAATTTAAAAGTTCTCATTATTTATGTAATAATTTAATATTTCCTAAAGCAGCCGCAAATATCGCAATTTTATTTGAAAGTCTGAAACATAATTCCTAAATTTGATTAAAATGATTTCAAGCCTATGGACATCGATTCTGCAGTGGTTCATGCCAAATTGAAGGAATTCTTCGGATACGGAACTTTCAAGGGTGACCAGGAGAAAATTATACGACATCTGCTTGACGGGAAAGACGCTTTTGTCATTATGCCTACAGGTGGAGGAAAGTCGCTCTGCTATCAGTTGCCTGCGCTTCTGTTGCCCGGCACTGCGATAGTGGTTTCTCCTCTCATAGCATTGATGAAAAATCAGGTGGATGCGATCAGGGGCTTTGTTTCCGGAAATGAGGGAATCGCCCATTTCCTTAATTCTTCATTGAACAAATCACAGATTGCAGAGGTTACAGAAGACTTGAAATCAGGTGTCACAAAGCTTCTTTATGTGGCACCGGAGAGTCTTACCAAGGAAGACAACATCGCGATTCTCAAGCAGATAAAGATTTCGTTCTATGCCATTGACGAGGCCCATTGCGTCTCAGATTGGGGGCATGACTTCAGACCGGAGTACCGTAAGATACGTCCTATTGTGGAAGAAATAGGAAGGGCTCCGATAATAGCATTGACAGCGACCGCCACACCGAAGGTGCAGGCTGACATTTTGAAGAACCTCGGCATTTCCGACGCGTGCGTGTTCAAATCTTCATTCAACAGGCCGAATCTCTACTATGAGGTGCGCGACAAGGTGGACCCGGACAAGGATATCATAAAGTATATCAAGCAGAATCCCGGCAAGTCCGGCATCATATACTGTCTGAGCCGCAAGAAGGTCGAGGAACTTGCGCAGATACTTGTCATCAATGGTATCAAGGCACTTCCGTATCATGCCGGGCTTGACGCCAAGGTGAGGGCCGAGAATCAGGACCGCTTCCTTATGGAGGATGTAGATGTCATAGTGGCCACGATAGCATTCGGCATGGGCATTGACAAACCCGATGTGCGTTTCGTCATCCATTATGACGTGCCTCGCAGTCTGGAAGGATATTATCAGGAAACAGGCAGGGCAGGCCGTGACGGAAAGGAAGGAATCTGTATCGCGTATTACAGCTACAAGGACATACGCAAACTGGACAAGTTCCTGATGAGCAAGCCGGTATCGGAGCAGGAAATCGGCCGTCAGCTCCTTATGGAGACTGTGGCATATGCCGAGTCGGGGGACTGCCGCAGGAAGATTCTGCTCAGTTATTTCGGCGAGGATTATACCGAGGATAATTGTGGGGCCTGTGACAACTGCCTGAATCCTAAGCCGCGCTTCGACGCCCAGAAAGAAATGTGCATGGTCATTGACCTTGTCAATTCTCTTTCGGAGCATTTCAAGATAGAGCATCTTGCGAATATTCTCACCGGTATCGCGAAGGGAATCGTCAAGTCATATAATCACGACAAACTGAAGGCTTTCGGCTCAGGTTCGAATCATTCTTTGTCATTCTGGGAAATGGTTATGCATCAGGGACTTATCAAGCATTTCCTTGTGCGTAACATTGACTCTTACGGCCTTATTTCGGTGACGGAGGAAGGTCTCGAATTCCTGAAGAATCCTCAGCCGCTCATGCTCGCGGAGGACCGTAATTTTACCGAGACCAATAATAATGATGATGACGATGACGACGATTTGACGCCGTCAGCCGGAAAAGCCGGTTCCGGTGCGGATACGGTTCTTTTGTCAATGCTGAAGGACTTGCGCAAATCGGAGGCCAAGAAACTTCACCTTCAGCCTTGGGTGATTTTCTCAGATGCCTCTCTGGATGACATGTCGATAATGTATCCTGAGACATTTGAGGAACTGATCAAGTGCCAGGGCGTAGGCGAGGGAAAGGCCCGCAAATACGGCAAGCCGTTCCTTGAACTGATAACCAGATATGTCGAGGAGAATGACATCTTCAGACCGGATGATTTCGTCGTGAGGTCAATGCCGAACAAGTCGTCCGACAAGATTTTCATCATTCAGAGCATCGACAGGCGTATGGATCTGGAGGATATCGCGACTGCCAGGGACAAGGACATGAATGAAATTCTTACAGCTATGGAAAACATCGTGGAATTCGGTACGAAACTGAATCTGAACTATTACATCGAGAACAACATTGACAAAGAAGTAGTCGACGAAATCTACGATTATTTTAAGAATGAAGCAGAATCTGATTCTCTGGAGGATGCCATAACTGCCCTCGGAGGGGATTATGAGGAGATGGAAATCCGTCTTGTCAGGATGAAGTTCCTTTCAGAGGTCGCCAACTAGTCCTGTCCCGGTACGCCGTCTCATTTTGCTCGCCGTGCTGGCCTTGCTGTCGGAATGTTACCTTATGGGAAGCATCACGGGCTTTCTCTTGTCGAAATGTGCGAGATATCTGAATCCGCATTTGCTTACCAATGCTGCTGTTCGCTCAAAGTTGAATCCGACTCTGTCTGCATCATGTGAGTCGGAGCCCAGGCTGATGATCTCACCTCCAAGTTCACGATATCTCATCAGGATGTTTTTGTCCAGAACCGGAGTCCTGCCCTTGAAATCCTGATAGGTTTTCGTATTGATTTCCAATGCCTTGCCGTTTTCTGCCAGATATCTCAACATGGAATCCAGGATATCTGGGAAATCTTTGTACAATATGCTGCATTCCGGGTATGGCGCGTATCTGGTGACATAGTCATAATGTCCCATGATATCGAATCTGTCTCCCAGCCATACCATTTCATCATAGAGAGTTTCCAGATAGTGTCCATAGGCGTAGCGCCAGGTCTTGCCTTCATAGTATCCGCCCCAGAACGGGTCCGTATCATCCAGATAATGGACCGATGCGATGATTTCATCGAAAGAATATTTCTTCAGATGCGCGGCTATCTTGTCTCGTTCGCTTTTCTGTACGCCAATTTCAATGCCCTTGAAAACGTGGAAGTCCCGCGGGCATTTGGCATTGACCTTATCAATTTCTGCATTTCTTGCCTCTACGTCGAACACTTCTGGCACGTATTCTTCGTATTTGGCCTTCATCGGAGGAACAAAGAAATCGCAATGGTCGGTGAAACATACACCGGCCAGTCCCTTGCCGATAGCAGAATTCACAGTTTTCCCGACTGAGGTCCTCCCTCCATCGAAAGAAAACTGTGAATGATTATGATTATCGTATAAACCTGTCATTTTTTAGCTGAGTCCGTCAATGTGGCCATCGACGACATCGATTCTCAGCGCCTGAGGAGATTTCGGAAGTCCCGGCATTCTGATGATATCACCAGCGATGGCTACAATCATTTCCGCACCGGCATTGATGACAATATCCTTGATGTCGAACTCGAAGTTTTCAGGTGCGCCGTACATTTTTGCGTCCTGCGAGAACGAATATTGTGTCTTGGCGATGCAGACGGGGAACGCTGCATATTCTGTGCCTTCGATCTTGCCCATCATCTTGCGTGCTTCCGGACTGAACTCCACGTGGCCTGCACGATAGATTTCCTTGGCGACTTTCTCGATTTTCTTCTCGATACTGTCATTGTCCTGATAGATGAAATGAACCGGCTCGGATGGCTTCTCGTCGATTGTCTTCACTACGAGCTCGGCGAGTTCCACAGCACCTTCGCCACCCTTCATGAATGCGTCGTTCAATGCGAACGGTACTCCGAGTTCAGCACAATGTTCGCGGACCATCTGGATTTCCTCGTCTCTGTCATCTCCGAACTTATTGAAGCATACAAGTACTGACTGTCCGAATTTGCGCATGTTCTCGATATGACGATCCATATTGGCAAATCCCTTTCTGACGCCTTCCTCAGAAGCTTCGCTGATCTTGTCCACAGGCACGTCGCCGTGCATTTTGAGCCCTCTCAATGTTGCCACGAGGATTGTCAATGCCGGGTTGAGGCCGCTCTTGCGGCATTTGATGTCGAAGAATTTCTCTGCACCGAGATCTGCACCGAAGCCTGCCTCAGTAATCACATAGTCGCCGTAGGTCATGGCCATTCTGGTGGCAATGATAGAGTTGCAGCCGTGTGCGATATTTGCGAACGGTCCTCCGTGTATAAATGCAGGAGTGTTTTCCGTTGTCTGAACCAAGTTCGGATTCATGGCGTCGAGAAGGAGTGCCATGATAGAGCCGGTTACTCCCATATCCTTGACCCTGAATGGCTTGTTCTCGAGGGTATAGCCGAGAAGAATGTTGTCAATTCTGCGTCTGAGGTCATCCAAATCCTTTGATAGACAGAGGATTGCCATAATTTCCGAAGCTGGGGTGATGTCGAATCCTGACTCCTGGACAAGTCCGTTTGAGTGAGGTCCGAGTCCGGTAACGATATGTCTGAGCGATCTGTCATTGACATCCAGAACTCTTCTCCACAAAATCTGCTTGAGTCCGAATCCTTCTCCCTGATGCTGATAAATGTAGTTGTCAAGCAGGGCGGAAATCATGTTGTTGGCGGATGTAATCGCGTGGAAGTCTCCGGTGAAGTGGAGATTGATCTTTTCCATAGGCAGGATCTGTGCGTATCCTCCGCCGGCAGCGCCTCCCTTCATTCCGAAGCAAGGTCCGAGTGACGGTTCGCGCAGAGCAGCAATCGCCCGCTTGCCTATCTTGTTCAGTCCCAATGCCAGGCCGACGGATACTGTTGTCTTTCCGATACCTGCCTTCGTTGGAGTGATGGCTGTCACGAGAACAAGTTTGCTCTTCTTGACTTTTTCTTCGTCAATCAGTGTGAGCGGAACTTTTGCGATGTTTTTTCCATAAGGTTCCAAGTCTCCCTGAGGAATGCCGACTGATTCTGCTATCTCAGATATCGGCTTGAGCTTAATGCTCCTTGCAATCTCAATGTCTGATTTCATGTATGTAATTTGTGTTGTTATACCTCGCTAATTTAGTAATTATTGTGAAAAACTGAAATATATTTTGCTTGTTTTTCTTAAAAACTGTTATTGTTTTGGGGTGAGTTTCCGCGGAAATGTATTAACTTTGAAACACGCTTCCGCCAGTGTCCGTTTGCATTGACGATGGAAGTATGTTTTGAAATGAAACCTCTACGATGAAACTGAAGATTGCAGCCAACTGCATTCGTGGGAACAAGCGCCGCAGCAACGAAGATATGGTTCTTGTCGGCGAGTCCTTCCTAAGGGATGGCAGCATTGACTTTTCTCTTGATAATCCTGATTTGTGTTTTGCGCTCGTGTCTGACGGCATGGGCGGTCACGACCATGGAGAGATGGCGAGCGAGTTCCTTCTTAGGCGGATTCGCGAGGAAATTCAGCCTGGTACTGACGTTGGAACTGCTTTTCAGAGCTGGATTCGTTCTGTCAATGCCGAAATGGAGTGCATTTCGAGTGAAATGTCGATGAAAAGGCATATGGGCTGCACTCTGTCGGGACTGATCTGGCAGAATGACAGGGTGTGGATTGTCAATGCCGGAGACAGTCGTACTTACAGGTTCCGGTCTGGTTCTCTTTTGCAGCTGACGGAAGATCACAATATCAAGCAGCGCCCGAGGTATAATTCCGGTCCGGAATTGTCAATGCTAGTGAATTGTATCGGTGCCGGAGCTGCGGCTCAGGTCGATATCAATGATGTCGGCGGTGACATTCAGTCTGGTGATATTTTCCTGATTTGCACTGATGGGCTTTACGAGATGTTGCCTGAACGGAACATTCAGGATGTGTTGTCCGGAGACTCTGGCCCGGTCGATTCGGTTACGAGACTAAGTCAGATGGCGGAGGAAGCCGGAGGCCGTGACAATATAAGTCTGATAGTTGTCAATCTTGTGTAGGTCATTTTCTATATAATATAGGTATATGTTTCAGAAATTTTGGTCCATCCTCTTCGAAGGATGGATTTTTATTTTATCTTAAATTATTGAATGTCAATGCTATGAAACGTCTTACCATCAAGTTTTGCGTCCTTCGTCCGCATAAAAACGGGAGCGGAAAAAATAATTATCAATGATGCAAGTCAATGACAGTGAGAGGTGTAAAATGATGCAGGAGGAGCACGATATGAAGAAAAAGTGAAAAAAAGTTCAGGAAAAGTTTGCAGGTTCAGAAAAAGTGCCTACCTTTGCAATCCCGTTACGAAACAAGGGCATCACACTGAGGCCACGAGTTGAGTGGGGGAGTCAGAAAAAGAGCGGCGGAAGCCGCTGAGTATGACGGAGTTCATTGAAAAGACTGGAACGAAAGTACAAGGAAGCAAGTACCAAACACAAAAAAATCGAGAGCGTTAATTTCTTGGAAATTAGAAGTGCCGGATTGAACTTGAGATATAGAAAATATACAAAGAAGAGTTTGATCCTGGCTCAGGATGAACGCTAGCGGCAGGCTTAACACATGCAAGTCGAGGGGCAGCGTGGAGTAGCAATACTCTGACGGCGACCGGCGGAAGGGTGCGTAACACGTGAGCGACTTGCCCGATACAGGGAGATAACCGGTGGAAACGCCGACTAATATCCCATACGACTTGAGGCTGCATGGCCTTGAGTTGAAAGGTTCGCCGGTATCGGATAGGCTCGCGGGACATTAGCTTGATGGCGGGGCAACGGCCCACCATGGCGACGATGTCTAGGGGTTCTGAGAGGAAGACCCCCCACACTGGGACTGAGACACGGCCCAGACTCCTACGGGAGGCAGCAGTGAGGAATATTGGTCAATGGGCGGAAGCCTGAACCAGCCATGCCGCGTGCGGGAAGGAGGCCCTATGGGCTGTGAACCGCTTTTGCCTGGGGGCAATAAGGGCGTCGCGCACGTCCGATGAGAGTACCAGGCGAATAAGCATCGGCTAACTCCGTGCCAGCAGCCGCGGTAATACGGGGGATGCGAGCGTTATCCGGATTTATTGGGTTTAAAGGGTGCGTAGGCGGCGAATTAAGTCAGCGGTGAAAGACCGGGGCTCAACCCTGGAAGTGCCGTTGATACTGATTGGCTAGAATACCCTTGCCGTGGGAGGAATGAGTGGTGTAGCGGTGAAATGCATAGATATCACTCAGAACACCGATTGCGAAGGCATCTCACGAAGGGGCGATTGACGCTGAGGCACGAAAGCGTGGGGATCGAACAGGATTAGATACCCTGGTAGTCCACGCAGTAAACGATGATGGCTAACTGTCGGGCCTGAGGGTTCGGCGGCCAAGCGAAAGCGATAAGCCATCCACCTGGGGAGTACGACCGCAAGGTTGAAACTCAAAGGAATTGACGGGGGCC
>ERZ1026852.120-NODE-120-length-54981-cov-12.690638_pt1 | contig 54981 bp, 42 predicted proteins | sample MGYA00380156_ERZ1026852 | MGnify/ENA primary metagenome ERZ1026852 (study PRJEB33269, sample SAMEA4719792) | human gut metagenome | biome: human-associated habitat; feature: organic feature; material: feces | place: Cameroon | collected 2013-10 ...
CATACATTTTGAGTTTAATGGCATTGAGCAACAAGTCGCGATTCCAACCTTTAGAGCGTGTTTCCTTTGCGTAGAAGAGCATTGCTGCATCATCATCACCAACTCTCTGAAGAAGACGCAATATATGCCCCCAAGGCAAAAGTGCGACAGCTTGTCGCACTTTTATATCTGAGTGACAAAAGCGTTCGTAGAATTTCTTCATATCCCACAGATTTCGCGGTGAAACACCCATTTTAGGGTATCGTTCTTTTAGGTCTGCCGACAATCTTCTTACAACGCTGTCACCATACCCACTTTCTATCTTACGTTCATGAAGCATTTGACCAATTTCCCAATACGCGGTAGAGACATAGCCATTGACATGTCGGGCTATTTCTGTCCGTGCATGCTCAATTACTGCGACAGCGTGTCGCAGTATTTCGGCATAATCGCTACTCCCTATTGAGAGCTTGTTGTCTTTATTGTCTGTTGTCATTTTATCGGTTTATATTATCTTCCCTGAGAAGGTCAGCCTCTTCCACTTCAAGCAGTTTGGCAATCTCCATAAGATTGGCCATATTTAGGAATAAGTTTGAATACAAAGGTAGACATAAAACATAACAATCTCACATAAAAGCAACGGAATTTATGTTTATTTATTAACTTGGTGAAGTTCTCTCACCGTAAATCAAACAGATATAGCCCACAAAAATCGTGTGAAATAATGTGATAAAAGTTAGGCTTTTGGCGACCTCTACAAATTAGCACCAAATTACGTTGCCAATCCGTTGCCAAAAATAGAAAGCAAAAATCCTAACTGCTCATTTCTAAGCAGTTAGGATTGTTCTGTGTGCGCCTGAAAGGACTCGAACCTTCACGTCGCGAGACACTAGATCCTAAGTCTAGCGCGTCTACCAATTCCGCCACAAGCGCATTTCGGTTGCAAAATTACTTAGAAAAGGTGAGATGTGCAAATTTTTTATCAAAAAATCACAACGCCACGATGCGGTATAATGTGAAAACGGCGTGCAGAAACTCGTCTCTATCATACATTCGGGATAGATTGATGATGCAACAATCTTCGGGTTTAGCATTAAAAAAGACGCGGCACATACCGTTATTTATGTCGTCATCATTGTTGTTATCATTGCCGTTATCATTGTCGTTATCAGTATAGGCCCCTTCCTTATCATGAGCGATATATAGGAGGTTGTCTTCCTGTTTATAGGCGAAGGGCGTATCTATCAGCATGTTGTTATAACGTATAAAGTCGGTGGCCAGCATCAGTTCGTGGCCCTCGTCGTCAACAAACGTGCAATATTCTTGTTCTTTTAGTTCGGCGTTGAGCCGATTGTGAAGAAAGGTGTGCCAAGCATCGAGGATGGCTTGGCAGCTGCTTTGCAGACGCGGATAGATACGTCGCACCAGGCTATCATGGCCCAACACCTGTAGGGTGGGTTTCTTATCGTTGCCTTTCTGTGCTGCCTCATCGTTAGTGCCACAGCTCATGATGCCTTTTATCTTGCTGAACGGCATGTGCAAATCGAGCGACAGCGTGCCATCGGCCCTCTGCTCTTGGCATACAAAGCCTTGCTCATACACCATCACGCTGCTACAGCCCTTGCGGTTGAATAACAACCGCAAGGGGTTATAGCGCCCTGTGGGCACGGTGTAGCCATCGATAAATGGGCCCAAACCAAAGTCGGGCGCTTGTTGGGGTGCTACGCGATATTGCTCGCTATTATTCATCGTTTATATTGTTTTATTCAACATACGGAGCCTGTGCACCGTTCTGATAAGCGCCAACCTTTTCGCCCAACTTCCTATCGCCAGTCATGCGATAGAGAGTACCAGTATCGAAATCGTTTTTCTTATAAAACGTTCCCACATAGGCCAAGCCATCATTAGGCATCCAGAGCGTGCCCTCTTTAAACATATCGTTTAAGAAGGTGCCCTCATAACAGTTACCATTTCTATAAGTCAGCGTAGCTTTTGATGAGTCTTCACGCTTGCCATGGAACATGCTTCCTTGATATTTTGAGCGGCCATCCTTATCATCGTCACGATAATAGAACACGCCTTTACCTGCTGGTTCGTCGTTATCATTCACAGTGCCCATCCACCAGCCCTTGGTGCCATCGGCACATACAACCGATACTGTATCATTAATTTCATGGGTTTCGACAGTCTCAATCGTATCGGGTACTGTCTTTCCACCTGTTGTCTTTCCGCCACGGGGTACGGCGTTAAAGGCGATGATGGCTGCCACGGCCACTACTGCACCTATTACCATTTTGCTCTTATTCGATTTCTTTTCTTCCTCATCTATAGATGAAGAGGGCACGGGCACAACCTTGGGCTTAGGCGTAACCTGAGGCTGAGGTTTGGGCTGAGGCGTAGGTTGAGGTTTGGGTTGAGGCTGCGGTGTAACCTGAGGAATAACCTGTTCCTGAGGTGTAGGCTGGGGCTTTACCACACCAATCACATCAACCTCGGCAATGGTTGTTGCTTCATCCAGTTCGTCATAGCTGCCACCGTGCAGGCTGCACTGCGCAAGGGCGTTGAGCAGCTGGTCGATGGTTTTATAGCGGTCTTTCTTTAGCGGAGCCATTGCCTTTCTCACACAGGCGGCTACCTGTGGGGGCACGCCATGTTGCTTCATCTCGCCGATGGGGAACCCGTCGTTCAATATCTCTGAAGCTTCGGGCGGACGCTGCCCCGTAAGCATCTTATAGAGGGTTCCGCCCAATGCATACACATCCATCATGGTGGGGAAACCTTTGCCCTCGCGGTAGCTGGCTTGCTCAAGCGGAGCATAGCCAGGTGTGCCAGCGCCCACCTTGGTGCTCGACTCGGGTTCGCCATTAGCAGCATATTGCTTCGACAGGCCAAAGTCGATGAGCACCACCGTGCCATCATCTTTCACCATGGCGTTGGCGGGCTTCACGTCAAGGTGCAGCATGCCCTTGCTGTGCATAAAGCTCAGGGCGCTGCCTAACTGTTGAGTGTAGCCCAGAGCCGTAGCAGCGTCAAGGCAATGGTGTGGAGCCTTGATGATGACGCTGTCAAGACTTTGCCCAGAGATATACTCCATGGCATAATATACCGTGCCGTTAGCTTGAAACGACTCCAGCACGCGCACAATATTCTTGTGCTGCAAGGTGCTCAGGTTGCGGGCTTCGCGTTCAAACTTCTCGCGATAATATTCAAACAGTCCGTCGCGCGAGGTGCTGCCACTGGTTACCGAGGTGTTGTCGCGGCCATTCACCTCTTTCATAAAAAACTCTTTTATGGCCACATACATGTTGCTGTCGAGGGTGCCCAAGGCGCCTCGCATCTCTACCTTTGCGCGGTAGGTAATGCCGAAGGAGCCTTGTCCCAACACACTTGTTATTTTATAGTCGTATGCCTCGCCGTGCAATATAATGCCTTCGGGCAAGGCCAAGTTGTTGTTCGTCATATTCTTATGTTTTATTTCTGTTTATCTTATTATTGTAGTTGCTCTTTTACACCGTCGCTGCTCCCCACCGTGTCCGTCTGTTCTTCTTGATTGTCTGGAGGCATACATCCAACGATGTATTCGCCTATACCGATAGCCAGCAAGTCGAGAAAGAAGGCCACAAACAGTATGCGCAGAAACGAACGTAGCTGCTCGCGTAGGGGCACAAGTACAATCATCAGCGCGAACAATACAATCAGCAGTGTGTTTAATATCTTTAATACTGTCATAAGCTTGTGTTATTAAAGCCTTTAGACAAGGCCATTGTAATATCGTTACTCATTATATAAATGTATCAGTTACCATGTACGTATATTGAATTTTCGCTTGTCGTTAAATACCTTCTTATAACGTTTTACATCTTGATCATTCGAATATAGATCAATTTGTAATGGGTATTGACAATTATAGCGAGTGCTACTAAGATAATTAGCAAGCTCTGAGTCGAATATTTTAAATTTATTCTTTTCTCGTTGATGCCCTATAACTATTGAATATAGTTGCTTGGAAAATCTAAATACATCGGCAGGCAGTTTTCCTGAAGGCATGAGGCCGTCTGGAAAGATGACCTCAGATAACTTTGGACAATATTCAAATATATCTGCTGGCATTTTTTTTAATTCATACTCAAACACGAAACTCTCTAAATAGTCGCAATGATAAAATGCCAAATTGTTTATAGTATGTATACGATGGGTCCCAAAACCCTCTATTTTTGAATAGGCAAATGCATAATAACCTATCTCCTGAACATTACCATAAAGATATATATATGGAATCTTTGAATTAAAGAAAGCGCCATCAGCAATTTTCTTTACTTGTTTAGGTGTCTCATATTGATGTACATCAGGATAATCTTTGCCAGCAGGAAACATTATTAGTTCTGAGCCATCAGCATTGAAGAGCACTCCATCAATCGATTTAAAATCTTTGTTCTCTTTATCAACAAAGATATTTTCAAGCATGCTTTCATGCAAGTCTTTCGGAAGATTATAGTCAATAATCTCTGCTTCAATAAAATTTATTACCTTAACATCTTTTCCTATATATAGGTTCTTTATCGTATGGCCCAAGGCTGCGGTTTCGAGCCTCTCCGTTTCGTTGGGCAAGATTAGGGTATCGGCATTAATACCATCAACCCACTGCAAGTGGAAATTGTTGCCAATACATTTAATATGGTCTTTAGCGTTCATTTCTTCGTATGAGTCGGAGACATGAACGTCCGTGAGGTCGAGTGTCTTAAAGGAGTGGTTATGCAACGCCTTCAAGCCATTATAGCCAAAGTTTCCTGTTAATTTTAAGCTGGTGGTAGGTGTCTTTTCATTTAAATACTTAATTACTCCCTTCGAATTGTTCACATCCACTGTTCCGTTAGCCATAATTCTGTAGCCATCAGTAGGGGTTGCTGCCGACGGCTTTACAGGCTCAGCCTTATGGCTCGGCTTTTTCTCGGGCGTCTTCTTCTTGGGCTTTTTCTTCTCAGCGGGTTTCTTTCCCTCTGATTGTTTCTTTGCATGGTTGCCCTTATACGGACATTCAGTAAGTTTTCTTCCGCACACGCGACAGCGTGGGGCGATGGCTTGTGCCAAGGCCGACGACACTGTCAGCAGTAGTGCGAAGAGCATAAACATAAAACGTTTTAGCATCATATCATTGTTTTTTTATTCTACATTTTTGATAAACCAAATAAGCAAGAATTAAATTACTTTCTCATGAAACGTGTGAAGCCAAGCTTCTCGGCCAGGTCGGCGCTATACATAGAGCATGCTCCTTCCGTTGCTTTGTCGTAGAGCCCTTTTATCGTTTCGGCGCTCACGTTGTTGATGTTGGGGGTAAAGGTAGCCTTCTGCAATAATATAGTTTCTTTGCCAGGGAGAACCAGTGAGGTAGTGAAGTGGAACTCGATAGCCAAACCATACAAGGCGTCGATACCCATGTCGCCAGGCTTCTTCAGCTGCCACACCACAGGATATTTGCCGTTCATTTTTGTCGTCACGCGACAGTCGACCTTTATGCACGGCACCTTTTTAAGCAGTGCGGGGTCAGTATCGGTGCCCGCTATTCCTGCTTCGTTTATGCCATCAATGATAGTGTTGTTCAAGCCAAAGATACCATTAAAGCCGGCATAGAAGATATTGTTGGCCTCACTAAACACTTGATACTCCAGTGACGACTTTTCTATTAAGTTTTCTTTAAAGCTGCGCATGTGTGCTCCCAGTAAAGGATACTGAGTGTTCATGCTAAGCTGGTATCTTACATCTTCGGGTAAGTCGTCATATTCGGTCAGAGCGCTGAAGTCGATGTTTACTGTAGATGTATAATTGTGCAGATAGTGGTCGTGCAGATAATCTATCATCTTGACAAGCGCCTCGCTACTACCACCCTTTACAGTGTTGGGCATTGCTTGCAGCAACTTATCGTGTGCATCCATCCACACGCTATCATAGCGCGCGCGTATCTCGTCAGAGTGTGCTCCGTTTTTGCCCCATCGCTGCAGATACATGCTCAGATATTCGGGGGCATTGTCAGAGAAGTTGGCCTGCATATACATCACCTCTTCCAGACGTTTACCGTCGGGGCACGACTTCATATACAGCTTACAAGCCGCTATATTGCGCGCCTCGGTAACATAGCCGAAGGCTTGGCGCTCGCGCATGTATGATGTGTTCATTACGAGAATGGCCAGCACAATAAGCACAACAGGTATGCCCACAAACATAGCAATGCGCTTGAAGTTGATGTTTGAGGAGGGCTGCTTGATGGGTGTGGCTGGATCTGCGGGCCTAACGGGCCTTATGGGTCTCGTGGGCCTCGTGGGCTTTGTGGGCTTCGTGGGCCTAATGGGCTGTGTGGTTTCTGCGGGCTGTTCAGGCTCAACAATAGGGTCAAAAATCGTTGCCTCGTCTTCTGGATCTTCTGGTTGAACAGGTTGTGTGGGCTGATAGGGTTGCGCCAATTCGCTGGCCAAAGCTGCCACCGTAGGCGTGCGTCGAGCCACCATCGGCTCCATAGCATGCTCGATGGCCGACAACGTGCGCTGCGATACCCCACAGCGGTGCAGCTCGTCGGTGGGTAGCCCCTCGTTCAGCACCTGTGAGGCTTCGGGCGGACGCTTACCCGTGAGCATCTTAAACAGCGTGGCGCCCAGAGCATAGACATCCATTGTGGCGGGAAAGGCAGTGCGGTTTTCGCCATTATAGTGGGCCTGCTCAATAGGGGCGTAGCCGGGTGTGCCAGCGCCAATGGTAGAGCTCGACTCGGGGTTGCCATTGCTGTCAAACTGCTTGGCCAGTCCAAAGTCGATGATGGCGGTAGTGCCATCGTCTTTCATCATGATATTGCCAGGCTTCAAGTCGAGGTGCAGCATATGCTGAGCATGCAGATAGCTCATGGCATCGGTAACGTGTTTGAAAAGGCGCAGCGCCTCGGGCTCGGTGAGATGTCCCTTCTTTTTGATGTAGCCGTCAAGGCTGCCTCCACCGAGATACTCCATCGAGTAGTAGGACGTATTGTTTTGGTTAAAGGCTTCGAGCACCTGTACCACGCCAGGGTGCTTTATCGCTGCCAGTCGGCGCGCCTCACGTTCAAACTTCTTTCGGTAGTCGTTCCACAGTCCGTTTTTGGTTGAGGCGGTCACGGCCGAGCCTTCGCGCCCATTAACGTCGTGCATAAAAAACTCTTTTATGCACACATGCACCTTGCCATCGAGGGCTCCTGCGCCCGACAGTATGGTGGCCAAATAAGTGATGCCGAAGGTGCCGCTACCCAGCGTGCGCTCTATGCGGTATGTGTAGGCACTGCCCTTGAGCGTTATGCCTGATGAAAGGTCGGTTTTCATATTGGTAAATATTGATTACAACATTTTTTTAGTATTTATTTTTACAATTAAAAGCATTGCTCGTGATGAGGTTAAAACATCACTTAATAAGAATGAATGTAAAAACCACATGAGCGCGAAGCGCGAATATAGATTATCCCACACCTCAGCGCTCATGTATATATATTTTTTTAATCGTCAACACTGAAGAGAGGGTCGTCGGGCATCAGCATGAAAGGCTTCTGCTCAAACTCTTTCTGCAGAGTTGCGGGCACATACTTTTTGTCTACCACCAGGCGGAACATATATTCGTTAAACCAGCGGTTGGTCATAATGATGCAGCCGCCCTGACCATGACTGGCGCCCCAGCTGTTTTCTACCTTCCACTTCAGGGGGTTGCCCTGGGCGTCGAGGTCGACAGCGCTGAGCGTCATGGCGTGTGTAGAGCCACTGTCAAAGGTGTTGATGCGCTCGGCCTTGTTCATACCAAAGGTGGTAGAGAAGAGCGAAGCATAGTCGAAGTTTTCGGTGTCGAGGTATCCGCGTGTGCGGTCGAGCTGCTTGCCCACATCATACGAGCTATACATCTTGCGGCCATCTTTCAGCGAGGCAATGGCCAGCTGTGCTATCTCCTCCATGGGCAGGTTCAGATATTTCCAGTTTTGGCCGTCGTAGGTGTGGCGGTCATACTCCACCTCGTAGGTTTTGTGATAGGGGTGGCGTGGGTCGTTCATCACCATGATGAAGGTGCCTTGAAGCTGTCGGCCCACTGTGGCATCATAAAACTGCTTCGGGGTATAGGTCTTGGCTTCGCCCATCACCTTGCCGTCTTTGTTGCGGAAGGCATAGGTAAACTCTTTCACGGGCTCGCCCAACGTTATCGACAGCATGTGGTAGATGGTGCCCAGCATTTGTGTCTTGCGGTCGGCAATGGCTGCTGCCTTCTTGCCGTCGGCCACCATCTTACGCAGTTCGAGGCCAAACTCGCGCAGCTTTGACGATATCAGTGCCGACATACGCGAGGTATTTTCGGCCGAGAAGGTTTCGGGCTGCACGCTCTTGGGCACCAAGCCATACTTGCCAGCCAGGTCGCTCACACCGCAGAAGGTGCCACCATCGTTGATAGGGTGCTGGAAGAAGAACTGCACACTGTGGTCGTTGATGGGCTTCTTGGCGGTGTCAATAACGCCTTGCAACATCAGGTTGGCCTTCTCCAGCTGGTCGAAGAAGAACAGATAGTCGTGCGAAAACTCTACGGCCAGTGTGTCGGCATGCGCCTTGGCAAAGTCGGCACGCAGCACGTTCAGACCAGAGAACATCCAGCAGCGTCCCGAACTCTTTTGGTCGTGAATGCTCTGCTTAGGGGTTTCAACGCTGAAGTGGGTATCAATGGGGCCCTGGTTAGCAAAGTTTTTAGCCAGGTCGTCGATCTTGTTCGAGGCAATAGCGTTAAACAGTGCCTTGTCGTTAGCGCCTGTTTTCTGTGCCTGTTGCATTTTTTGCAGCATTTGGACCGAGATGCCTCCGCCCTTGGTCTGTGCGAAAGCGCCACCTGCAGTCAAAAGGCAGAGGGCCAACGCCAATGTTGTTTGTCTTTTCATATCGTATATCTTTGTTTTATGGGTTTTTGGTTTTTTACAATAGGTATACCACCTTATACTATGCAAAGATAGCGCAAAAAAACCGAATAAGCGCAACAAAAACTAATTTATTCGTTCTTATGAGCGAAAGGTTTTTATCTTATTTGAAGACAATACTAAACAGATATTTGTTTTTATTGTTTAAATAGGGCGATATCGTACGAAAAGACGACATATAAAGTTCCTAATAAAGTTCCTAATAAAGTTCCTAATAAAGTTCCTATTAAAGTTCCTAATAAAGTTCCTAATAAACACCTCACCACGCTCAAGATGAAGGGGCTGATTGCTCGTGTTGGCAGCAACAAGACGGGATATTGGGAGGTTATGAAGAGGTGATTACTTAACATTGTTTCACACTTTGCTCGTTTTATTAGGTATTAATTGTTAAAAACCTAATTGAAAATTCAGGCGATATTTTGAAATTCAGAAGACGAAGCCGCGTTCGTGCCCCTTCTGGGCGATTAGACACACAAAGTATGTAATTATCTGTATCACAAAATATTACACGGTTCACGCCCCCACTCCACTCGAAAAAGACGACGAAAAAATGGATGATGCATTGTAAAACCCATGCTTTCACCTCCTGATATGCTGGGTTTCACCTCCTGATATGCTGGGTTTCAGGAGGTGAAAGCATGGGTTTTGCAACCTTTTTTTCCGATTTTTCGGGCGCGAAAAGCGTGTTTTTTACAATCTATAACACCGATAAATATTCGTTAACACCTCTTTCATAAATTTTGAATAGCCATGAAATGTTAATAAATTTACACTTATTAACAGCAGATACCCGCTTGATAGGTCAGAAAACAATTGAAGCGTAGCTCCTTTTCGCCTGCAAAATACATGCATATTATTGCAAGATGAGCCCAAATTCACTTGATATGAGATATTTTTTGCCCATTTTAAGTAAAGTTTACATAATCTTTGCCAGTATGTAAATAAAAAGCCCTATTTTTGCCCCAACCCTTTTATAAATAGGTAATCAAGTTTCGCATGTTTCTACATGCTGTCAGTAAACGAGCAAGCAAGAACTTGCTTGGGCAAGCGGCAAAGCCAAGCAAACAAGGTAAAGCAAATCTCCTTGTCTACTCGTCTACTTGTCTACTTGTCAACTTTATAACAATACCAAGAGAGATAGCAAGCGGCTGCCCGTGCGCAGCACCGCAAGAGATAAGAGATAATGAACACAAAAGCAAGAAAACAATGCAAGTAAAGGTAAAAGCAATATTACGAAAAACCACTTTGTGCGCCCTTGCCCTGATGCTGTTTGGCACCAGTCAGACGGCTATGGCACAGCGTGTAGCCCTAAAAACCAACGTCCTTTATTGGGCCACGGCCACGCCAAACCTCGGCCTCGAGTTTCGTCTTAACCGCCACCTCACCCTTAGTGTTGAAGGCGCTGTCAACAAACTGAAGGTAAACAGTATCGACACCCGTGCCGAGATGGCCGCTGCCGAGATGCGCTACTGGTTCAGTGCTCGCCCTCAGACACGACACTTTGTGGGCTTGCTGGGCACCGCAGGCAATTATAACGTGCTGCTGAAAGACACACGTCACGATGGCGATGCCATGGGCTTCGGCCTTACCTATGGCTATAGCTTCGTGCTCAGCCGCCATTGGAGCCTTGAAGCCACGGTAGGTGCCGGCGCCATGCGTCGCAGAGAAAAACGCTATGACGATGCCACCGAGCCCGCCCCCGAAGCCCCCAACTATGACAAATGGAACTTCGCCCCCTTGAAGGCAGGCATCAGTTTTGTCTATCTCATTAAATAGACCTTACCCATCAATAAACACACTGATACACAATGATAAGCATGTATAAAGCAAACACAATGGCACCCCACGCCACACCGCGCTTCACCCTCTTGCTGCTTAGCCTCTGCCTCGCCTTGATGCCCTTTAGCCTTCAGGCGCAAGACATCATTCGCCTTACAGGTAAGGTGCTGCAAAAGGGCAACAACGAGCCCCTGATGGGTGTAAATATTACCGACGCCAACACGCGCCGAGCCCTGGCCACCACCGACCTCGACGGTCGCTTCGCCTTCAACGTACATACAGGCTCTACGCTGAAATTCAGCATGATAGGCATGAAGGCTCGCACCGTAAAGGTGACAGGGAAAAACTATATTGAAGTAGAACTGCAAGAAGACAACGTAAACCTGGGCGAGATTGTGGTGCAAACCAAACGCATCACCGACCGCATTATGCCCGAACCCACTGATATTGAGGTGAAAGGCAACTACTTTTACGTGCGCACACGTGTAAGGGTGCCGCGCGAGATGTTCCGCCACAACACGCGCCTCGTGGTGCAACCCATACTGAACAACGCCACACGTGGACAGCTGAAACTGATGCGCCCAATGGTGTATGACGCCTCAGAATATCATGCCACGCAAGACCGCCTCTACAACTTTAATATGGCCGACACCGTGGCGGGCGACCCCTTGGCCCAATATGTCACCGTGAAGAGCAAGGCCATGCGCGAGAAAGGTCGCACCAACGACATCATAGGCTATACCGACTCGATATATGTTGAGCACGTGAAAGACGAGTTTTCGTGCGACGTATATATGGCCATCGAAAACTATAACCGCATACTGTATCGCGACACCACCATCATAGCACGTGGCACGGTGAACCCGCTGCGCTGGCTCGACTACAACTTTGGCGCGCGCGAAATTACCGACCCCGCCTTCATACCATCGCCCGAAAAGCAGATGCGCGACAGCAAAGGCGAGGTAAAACTGCGCTTCAACGTGGGCAAGTGGACCCTGAACGCTGCCGACCCACAAAATGCTGCCGAGATAGAAAAGCTGCGCCAACAGATTGACCTGATAGCGCAACAGAAAGACGCCACGCTGCAAAACCTATCAATGGAAGGATTGTCGTCGCCTGAAGGCAAGTATAAATGGAACCTCACGCTGGCACAACGTCGTATGAACAACGCCTTGGGCTACATGAAACAAGCCGTGCCCGAGCATATGCGACAGGGCATGACCTTTAATGCTAACGCCCATGTGGCACCGTGGAGCGAGGTGGCCCGACTGCTGCGCGCCGATGGTCATGAGGCTGAAGCACAACAGGTAGACGATATTGTGAACCGATATAAAGACCACATGCAGCAGGGCCGCGCCATACAGCGTCTGCCTTTCTACACACGTCTCATTCACAATGTGTGCTTGCCACAGCTACGTAAGGTTGAATATGTGATGAACTACGTCATCTTCCGCCAACTCACCCCCGAAGAAATAGAGCAGATGTATGAGAAAGATTATCGCCAACTGACACGCTTCGAGTTCTTCGAACTGTATCGCGCACAGACCGATGCCGCCCGCCGCGAAACCATTATGCAACAGGCTCTTGAGGTGTATCCCTCGTTCTTGGCCGCTGCTAACGACCTTGAGGCAGCACGCATCAACCGTCAGGCTTCCGACCCCGACTTGCTGCGCCCCTTCGCTGGCCCTCGTGCTCCGCAAGAACTGAATATGAATCAGATTATTGCCTTGCTCAATGCAGGACAGTATGCACAGGCCGACTCGCTGACCGCCTATCTGCAAGACACGCCCGACACGCACCTCTTGCTGGCCGTAAACGCTGTGATGAACGGCCGATTTGATGAACATTTCAACACCGTGGCTCGCACAGGGCTGCGCAATGAGGTGGTTATGTTGCTGGCCATGAAGCGCGATGCCGAGGCGTTTAAGCTGAGCAAACAGCTGCCTGAAGACGAGGCTACATCTTATTATATTCGTGCCATCTGCTTAAACCGCTTGGGCGACCCCGTTGAAGCCTACAACGCGCTGAAGCAAGCCTTTGCCATGAACCCCGACCTGAAACGCATAGCCAAGGTTGATGGCGACGTGTGCGACCTGCTGGTTGACGACAACAAAAAGCACTAAGGCCACACATAGGCACAATGAGACAACACATCACCCATTATTAAAACCATTGCTGAACTTGTATCAATGACAAACAAAATATATATACTGAAACAGCTCAAGGGCATCATCCTTCGCCACACCGTGGCCACAATGATGTTAGCTGTGGCCTTGCCCGCTGCCGCACAGGTACCGGGCAGCGCACTCGACTATATGTTGCAACGCCCTCGTGTGGCTAAATATTATCCGCATAAACGCCTCTTCGACCATCTGTTTCTTGATGGCGGCGTGGGCGTAAACATGGTGGGCGTGCGTCATCCTAACCGTTTGGGAGCCTACAGCGAGATAAATATTGGCGACTGGCTGTCGCCTGAACACGGCATCCGCCTCACCATGAACGGTGGCCTGCTGCGCACACAGGGCGTAAATGCTAAGTATGCGGGGCTGGGGCTCGACTATATGCTAAACATTACAGCCATAGCTCAGGCTGGCAACCAGTATCGTCCCAAACCCTTTGAGGTGTATGGCATTGCGGGTCTTGACCTTACTTACTCGCGCAACAAGGGCATCTCTGACCGTGGCTACGGCGCACACGTGGCACTGCGCGGACAGGTGGCACTGTCGCACTCCACTTATTTTTATGTTGAACCGCGCGCCGGGCTGATGCTCGACAATGTGCCACAGGCATACACCTGGCATGGCTACCGACCCGTGGCCAGCATAGCGATGGGCTTTGGCTACCGTCTGCCTGAACGCCAGTGGCGCACCACACATACCGACTCGCTGGCGTTGCCCTCGCTGGCCAACGGCCTCTTCTTGAGCATGGCGGGCGGCCCTACCTTTGTTTCAAACGCGCATCCCTCAACATGGCGACACAATGGGGGCTTCCGTCTGGTAGCCAGCATGGGCAAATGGTTTGACAGCTATCAGGCTGTACGCCTCGGCATCAATGCCACCGCCTTCAAACAAGATGGTGGCAACAGGGTCAAAACAGTCGGACTTCAGGCCGACTACCTCTTCAATCTGCACAACTTGTTTATGGGCCCCAACCCCTATCGCCCCTTCTGGGTGAACGGTGTGGTGGGCGCCAGCTATAATCATACCACCGATATTGAGGACAAACGCCACCATAACGTGTGGGGCGTGGGCGCTGGCCTGCAAGCCAACCTGCGTGTGAGCAATGCCTTCGCACTGACACTGGAGCCTCGTCTCGACGTGCATGGCAAATATTTTGCTCCGCACACCACCTCGTTTAAAGATTATGATGCCATGCCCTCGCTCTTGGCGGGCATCACCTATACCTATCAGCGCCGACAAAACGCCAAGCGCCTGACTGACGATGCCGATGCCAACAGCAGTTTCAGCAGCGTGGGCATATATGGCGGCGTAACCAACCGTGTGAGCACACTCGGCAATTATCACGCCTACATGCCCATTGGCCGCGTGGCCTATACACAGTGGCATGGCGCCAACGGCTGGCGCGTGTCGGCACAGGCTTTCATGCAACGACAGATGGCCATGCGACGTTTTGCACAGGTGTCGGGTGGCGCCGACTGGCTGATGGATCTCACAGCACACAGCTATGGCGTAGATCCTAACCGCGTGCTGTCAGTAGCTGTGCTGGCGGGCGCTAATGTGGGTGTCGACTATTCGCGTGGCACCACCTACTTTGCCCCCGACGTGCATGGCGGTGCTCAGTTGCGCTTGCGTCTGGGTGGCCCCGTGAGCTTGGTGGGCGAAGGACAAATGGCCTATATGTTAGGCAACCGCATGGCTGGACATCGTAACCGCCTGATGCCGCAAGGCATGGTGGGTATAGAGTATTCAATGCCACGCTATACTGGCAATAAGTTTGATAAAGAGGCGCCCGAGCACAAGAATGTGCTGACCGTGGGCGTGGGAACAGGACTTTATACCGCCAACTTCTCGGCAATGCCTAACTTGGCTCGTCGCCTGTCAATGGTTACCTCGCTGGGCTATGGTCGCTGGATAAATGGCCTCAACGGTGTGTATGCACAGGCATCAACCAGCGTTACACAGCGTCATGGCAAGGGCAACCTAACGCTTACATCTATCAAAGCGGGCTATATGCTGAACATGAAACAGGCGGTAACGGGCGTGCCCACACAAGACGATGTGTTCCAGGTTACTGGCATCGTAGCCCCCACACTGGGCATTGCCACACGTAAGGGCTACGATACACAGGTGGCACCCGGCATTCATGCGGCCTTACAGGCTGGATGGAAGGTGGGCGATGCCGTCGAGTTATTCGTCGAACCCTCGACCACCGTCTACTCAAAACGCATTGAACCGATACGCACAGGCCACCCCGCCGAGGGCGAGCTAAACCTGAGTATAGGAACAAAAATTCATTTCTAACATTTTTCTTTCGCGCAGTCAGAAAAATATACTATCTTTGCATTCTGAATATGACAGGTGTGCGCACAGGCGTACAGCTTGTGGGCACACCTCTTTTTTTTCTTTACAGAAACAAAGAAATGACAGACAATAACAAACTTTGCCTGCTGAGCGCTATAAACGACCCAACCGACTTGAGGCAGTTGCCCATTGGTAAACTGCCTGAAGTGTGCGATGAATTGCGCCAAGACATTGTGCATGAACTGGCAGAAAACCCCGGACACCTGGCATCGTCGCTGGGCGTGGTAGAGCTGACAGTGGCTCTGCACTATGTGTTTAACACGCCCTACGACCGCGTAGTGTGGGACGTGGGACACCAGGCTTACGGACATAAAATCTTGACAGGGCGCCGCGAAGCCTTTTATACCAACCGACAGCTGCATGGCATACGCCCTTTCCCCAGCCCCGAGGAAAGCGTGTATGACACGTTTGCGTGCGGACATGCTTCCAACTCGGTGTCGGCGGCTCTCGGCATGGCCGTGGCTGCCAAGAAAACAGGCAATGATAACCGCCATGTGGTGGCTGTCATTGGCGATGGCGCTATGAGTGGTGGCTTGGCTTTTGAGGGCATTAACAACGTGTCGTCGTCGCCCAACGACCTCCTCATCATCCTCAACGACAACGATATGAGCATTGATAGAGCTGTGGGCGGAATGGAGAAATATCTGCTCAACCTCGATACCAATGCCACCTATAACAAGCTGCGCTTCAAGGCGTCGCAATGGTTGCGCGAGCGCGGATACCTGAACGACGACCGTAGAAAGGGCCTTATCCGACTGAATAACGCGCTGAAGTCGGCCATCAGTCATCAGCAAAACATTTTCGAGGGCATGAACATTCGCTACTTCGGACCCTTTGATGGCAACGATGTGGGCGAGGTGGTGCGCATTCTTCGTCAGCTGAAAGATATGCGCGGACCTAAGCTTTTGCATCTGCACACGGTGAAAGGCAAAGGCTATAAGCCCGCTGAAGAGCAGGCCACCATCTGGCATGCGCCTGGAAAATTCGACCCCGAAACGGGCGAACGACTGAAGGAAGACACCTCTACGCTGCCCCCGAAATTTCAAGATGTGTTTGGAGAGACGCTGCTCGAACTGGCCAAGCAAAACCCAAAAATCGTGGGCGTAACGCCTGCCATGCCTACGGGCTGCTCAATGAACATTATGATGAAGGCTATGCCCGACCGCGTGTTCGACGTGGGTATTGCCGAAGGCCATGCTGTAACCTTCTCGGGCGGTATGGCAAAAGATGGGCTTATGCCTTTCTGTAACATATACAGCGCCTTCGCACAGCGTGCTTACGACAATATTATTCATGATGCGGCTCTGCTTAATCTGCCCATCGTTATTTGTCTTGACCGCGCTGGGCTGGTGGGCGAAGATGGGGCAACACACCATGGTGCCTTTGACATTGCCGCCTTGCGCACGGTGCCTAACCTAACACTGGCATCGCCTATGGACGAGTGTGAGCTGCGCCGACTGATGTTTACGGCACAACTGCCTGGCAAGGGTACCTTCGTGATACGTTATCCGCGTGGGCGTGGCAGCCGCACCGACTGGCAATGTCCGCTGGAAGAGATTGAGGTAGGACGCGGCCGACGCCTGCGCGAGGGAACTGATGTGGCCGTGCTCTCGTATGGCCCCCTCGGCGTTAACGTTGAGAAGGTTATCGACCGCTTGGCCCAAACGCACCCTGCACTGAGCGTAGCCCATTACGACTTGCGCTTCTGCAAGCCGCTCGACGAGGCACTGCTGCAAGAGGTGGGTGAACGGTTCCAGCGCATCGTCACCATTGAAGACGGGGCTCGAGCTGGTGGTATCGGCTCGGCGGTGCTCGAATGGATGAGCGACCACCACTTCACACCCGCCATCACACGCCTCGGATTGCCCGACCACTTTGTTGAACATGGCTCGGTGCCTCAGCTGAAAGCACTGACGGGGCTCGACGATGACAGCATTGCCAAGGCAATCATCGGCGAAGATGTTACTGTTTAAAAGCCAAAACTCGATATAAGAAATGAAAATAATTATTGCCGGAGCATACGCTATCGGAACACACTTGGCCAAACTACTGTCGCGCGACCATGAGGACATCACGCTGATTGACCCTGATGAAGAACGCATCGCCAGCATTGGCTCTGACTTCGACTTGCTGACCATTGCCGAATCGCCCACCAGTGTTAAGGTGCTGAAGTCGGCAGGGGCAGAACATGCCGACCTCTTCATCGCTGTAACACCCGATGAGAGTATGAACATGACGGCATGCGTACTGGCAAAGGCACTGGGCGCAAAGAAGACGGTGGCGAAGATTGATAACGCCGAATATATTGAGCCTGAACAACAAGAATTTTTCGCTCAACTGGGCATCAGTTCGCTCATTTACCCCGAACTGCTGGCTGGAAAAGATATCAACAACGGCCTGAAAATGTCGTGGGTACGACAACGGTGGGATGTGCATAACGGCGCTCTGGTAATGCTCTGCATAAAGCTGCGCGAGGGATGCGAGGTGCTCGACCAGCCCTTAAAGAACCTTTGCGGACCCGACGACCCCTATCACGTGGTGGCCATCAAACGAGGATCAGACACCATCATACCGGGTGGTAACGACTCGCTGCAACTGTACGACTTGGCTTACTTCATGACCACAAAGCAGTATATACCCTATATCAGAAAGATTGTGGGCAAAGAACACTATGTTGACGTGAAGAACGTAATGATTATGGGCGGAGGCGCTACAGCGGTAAGGGCAGTGAAAACCATGCCCGAATATATGGATGTAAAGATTATTGAGACCGATGAGGCACGCTGCAACCGCCTGAACGACATCATTGACAACTCGCGTGTGCTGGTTATCAATGGCGATGGGCGCGACATTCCGCTGCTCATCGACGAAGGTATTAAGAACACGCAGGCCTTCGTAGCCCTCACTGGCAATGCCGAAACCAACATTTTGGCATGCCTCACAGCCAAACGTATGGGCGTGCGCAAGACGGTGGCTGCGGTTGAAAACATCGACTATGTGAGCATGGCCGAAAGCTTAGACATAGGCACCATCATCAATAAAAAGGTGATTGCTGCCAGCCATATCTATCAAATGATGCTGGATGCTAACGTGATGAACGTGCGCTTCTTGATGAGTGCTAACGCCGATGTGGCCGAATTTATTCCGCAAGAAGGCTCGAAAATTACGCAAAAGCCTGTGCGCGACCTCGGACTGCCGACGGGAATGACCATAGGCGGACTGGTGCGCGATGGCGTGGGCATGCTGGTGTCGGGTAACACCGTGATCAATGCTGGCGACTCGGTAATGGTGTTCTGCCACGACGTCAACATGAAGAAAATTGAGAAGATGTTTATTTGAGAAGTGAATGATAAACTTAAAAATCATATATAAGGTTGTGGGCTCGCTGCTCTTTATCGAGATGGCGCTACTGCTGATATGCTTGGGCGTATCGATAAGTTACGGCGAGAGCGACCGTATGGCCTTTGCCATTTCGGTGGGAAGCACGGGCTTGGCAGGTCTGCTGCTACGCCTGTTGGCCCACGATAGCGACAACACCCTCTCACGACGCGACGCTTATCTGGTGGTAACACTCACATGGATTATCTTCAGCCTCTTCGGCATGTTGCCCTTCTTGATAAGCGGATATATACCCGATGTAACCGATGCTTTCTTCGAAACCATGTCGGGATTTACCACTACCGGAGCCTCTATTATTGACAATATTGACGATTATCCACACGGCTTGCTCTTTTGGCGCTCGCTGACACAATGGATAGGTGGCTTGGGTATCGTGTTCTTCACCATTGCTTTGCTGCCATCATTGGTGGGAGGATCGGTGAAGGTGTTTGCGGCCGAATCAACCGGACCTATCAAGACCAAACTGCACCCACGCCTGTCAACCAACTCGAAATGGATATGGGTGGTGTATCTTATCATTACAGTGCTGTGCTTCGGATGTCTCTGTGCCGTGGGCATGGACGTGTTTGACAGCGTAAACTATGCTATGGTAACGGCGGCAACAGGTGGCTTTGCCACAAAGAACACGCTGGTGCTCTTCACCCCCGAGATGCAATATATCATCATGTTCTTCTGTTTTGTGGCGGGCACCAACTTTACGTTGCTGTATGCTTCGGTGTCGCGACGTAGCCTGAAGATACTGTTTGGCAGCGCCGAGTTTAAGTTTTATTTCTGGATGGTGGCGGGCCTATCGACATTCATCGCCTTAGAACTAATTTGGCGAAATGGGTATAGCATAGAGCACGGACTGCGTAGCGCTGTGTTTCATGTGGTGTCGTTCATCACCACCACAGGATTGGTAAACGACGATGCGGGCAAATGGCCACACGTAACATGGGTGGCGCTGGCCGTATGTATGTTCTTTGGCGCATGCTCGGGCTCAACCAGCGGAGGCTTGAAATGTATTCGTGGCGTGATGTTATTGAAAACAATCAAGAACGAGTTTAAGAAGATACTGCACCCTAACGCCGTGCTACCCTTGCGCGTTGATGGCGTAAACGTGCCTAACGACAAGCGCCTCACGCTGTTGTCGTTCCTTACCATATACCTTATTCTGAGCTTGGTGTGCTCGTTTACGATGATAGCGGCGGGCATCGACTCGACCAACTCAATCACCATCACACTAAGCTGCTTGGGCAACGTAGGCCCGACCCTTGGCCTGGAGATAGGCCCCACGATGTCGTGGAGCATCTTACCCGACTATGCCAAATGGATATGCACGATACTGATGCTCATCGGACGTCTTGAAATATTCACCGTGCTGGTTATCTTTACTCCCGAATTTTGGAAAGAGTCGTAAGGTATACTGGCAGCACAGCACGTGGTAAGGCACATACGCTTTGATAAAAGAAAAGGCTTAAAAACAATACACAATAACAACTAAAAAAACAACATCATCATGAAACCATTAAAATTTAACGCACTGTTAAAGTCGACTTTGTGGGGTGGCGATAAGATTATCCCCTTCAAGAACCTTGATATTCAACAAGAAAATGTAGGCGAAAGCTGGGAGATTTCAGGTGTTAAAGACAACGAAACCATCGTAGCCGATGGCCCCTATGCTGGCAAGAAGCTGAACGAACTGGTAGAAGAACTGAAGGGCAAGCTGGTGGGCGAAGACAACTATCAGCGCTTTGGCAACGAGTTTCCGCTGCTCATCAAGTTTATTGATGCTCGCCAAGACCTCTCTATACAGGTGCATCCCACCGACGAGATTGCTAAGATGCAGGGCAAAGAGCGCGGCAAAACGGAGATGTGGTACCTGATGGACTCGGACAAAGATGCCACACTGCTGTGCGGATTGAAGAAGAAGATCACCCCCGAAGAGTATGCTCAGATGGTAGAAAACGATACTATCGTCGACGCTATCGACCGCTATGAGGTGAAAGAAGGCGACTGCTTCTTCTTGCCCGCAGGCCGTATTCATGCCATTGGCACAGGCTGCTTCTTGGCCGAGATACAGCAAACCAGCGACGTTACCTACCGCATTTACGACTTCAAACGTAAGGATAAGAATGGCAACTACCGCCAGTTGCACACCAAGGAGGCTGCCGAGTGCATCAACTATAACGTTGAAAGCAACTATCGCACCGACTATACTCCGGTAAAAAATCAAGGTGTTTCGCTCGTGCAGTGCCCCTACTTCAACACGGCTGTGTACGACCTTGACGAGCCTATGACCATCGACTACTCAGAGCTTGACAGCTTTGTTATCCTCATTGGCGTTAAGGGCAACGCCACCATTACTGATAACGAGGGCAACACCTTCACCCTTCAGGCAGGCGAAAGCGTGCTGGTGCCCGCCACCACCGAGACGCTGAAGGTTGACGGAAACATCAAGTTCCTGGAAACTTACGTATAACGAAATATAGTAGTCAATAAAAACAACGTTGTTTCCTAAGAGTAATGTGTTGTGTAGCAAATGCACGACAACACTGAACAACAGGGGAACAACTTTGAACAATAAAAGGAATAATTCAGAACAACCAAAGGAATAATTCTGAAAATAAAAGGACAACAAGCATAACGCAGTCTTTAATACAATGAGTAATAAAGCAACGTTGTGGTTGTTGTCCTTTTTTTATTTATTGCTGAGCGCGCTTTGCGCAACAGGCTAAGCCTTATCTTCCAGCATACATGCTATCATAATATTTTTGATAGTCGCCCGATGTTACATTGTCCATCCAGGCCTGGTGATCAAGATACCAGCGCACCGTTTTCTCAATACCCTCTTCAAACTGCAGGCTGGGCTCCCATCCCAGTTCACGTTGCAGCTTACGCGAGTCGATAGCATAACGCATATCGTGGCCTTTGCGGTCGGTAACGTGCGTGATGAGGTCAAGGTCTTCATCCTCGCGTCGGCCCAAAAGGCGGTCGGTAGTGCGAATGAGCACGTGCACGATGTCGATGTTTTTCCACTCGTTAAAGCCACCTATATTATAGGTATCGGCCACACGTCCCTGATGGAAGATGAGGTCGATGGCACGTGCATGGTCTTCAACATACAGCCAGTCGCGCACGTTCAAGCCTTCGCCATATACGGGCAGCGCCTTGCGGTGGCGAATGTTATTGATGAACAGCGGGATGAGTTTCTCAGGAAACTGATAGGGGCCATAATTGTTTGAGCAGTTGGTCACGATGGTAGGCATGCCATAGGTGTCGTGAAAAGCGCGCACAAAGTGGTCGCTGCTGGCCTTTGCTGCCGAGTAGGGCGAGTGCGGATTATACTTTGTTTCTTCAGTAAAGAACGTGGTGCCATAGGCATGATGATGTGCCGAGCTGGCCTTCGTGGTAAAGGGGCTCTCAAGACCTTCGGGGTGGGTGAGCTCTAAGGCGCCATACACCTCGTCGGTAGAAATGTGGTAGAAGCGTTTTCCCTCATAGCCTTCGGGCAGGCTCTCCCAGTATTCGCGAGCAGCCTGTAAGAGCGACAAGGTGCCTATCACGTTAGTTTGTGCAAAGGTGAAGGGGTCTTTGATAGAGCGGTCAACATGGCTTTCGGCTGCCAGATGAATAATGCCATCTACATGATGCTCGCGCATGAGGCGCTGGATGAGTGCAAAGTCGCAGATGTCGCCCTTCACAAAGGTATAGTTGGGGCTGTCTTTCACATCGTCAAGGTTGGCAAGGTTGCCAGCATATGTCAGCTTATCAAGATTGATGATATGATACTCGGGATATTTGTTTACAAACAGGCGCACAACGTGCGAGCCTATGAAGCCCGCTCCGCCCGTGATAATGATATTTCTTTTATAGGCCATGATAGCAGTGTTTTTATTTTTAAAGGATGTAGATTTAAGTCTCTTTTTAAGCCTCTTTAGCAGCCTGCAACTGGCTGATGCAGCGCTTCAGCGAGTCGGTCCAGTAGGGCACCTTCACCCCGAACGTGCTTTTCAGCTTGCTCTTGTCGAGTACCGAGAAGTGCGGACGCTGCACCGGACTGGGAAACTCGCTGCTGTAGCAGGGCTGAATGTCGCAGGTGTTGCCACTCAGTTCACATATCACCTTGGCAAAGTCGAACCACGAACATACGCCTTCGTTTGAGAAGTGGTAGATGCCCGTCTTGCCAGTTTGCTCGGTCTCGATGATGTGAGCAATAACGTCGGCCAGGTCGCCAGCAAAGGTAGGCGTGCCCACCTGGTCAAACACCACCTTCAATGTGGGATGTGTGGCGGTGAGCTGGCGCATGGTCTTCACAAAGTTTTTGCCCCATTGCGAGTAGAGCCATGCCGTGCGAATGATGATATGCTGGCAACCCGTAGCGGCAATGTTTTGCTCGCCCGCCAACTTTGTTTTGCCATAAACACCCAGCGGGTTAGTGGGCCATGTTTCTTGGCACGGCGTGTTGCGGTCGCCCTGAAACACATAGTCGGTAGACACGTGTATCAGTGTTCCGCCCACCTCTTTCATAGCAGTGGCAAGATTTCCGGCAGCTGTATTGTTCAGCAGGTTGGCGGTATCATAGTCGGTCTCGGCCTTATCAACATTGGTGTATGCGGCGCAGTTAACAATCAGGTTGATGTTGCGGTCGGTCACCATCTGTCGTATGGCATCGAGGTTGGTAATATCAAGTTTTTCGTATCCTTCAGCCACATCGGTAAACACAAATTGATGTGCGCTGTTCTTGGCCACGCGCTGCATCTCGTGTCCGAGCTGCCCGTTGGCACCAGTTACTAATATGTTCATAACAATATATTATATAATGTGTTTAGAACGGACTATCAAAATTGTTCAGCATGGGGTGCTTCGTATCTTTCTCTGACAAGATGGCCTTATCAGTAGGAATACGCCAGTCGATGCCCAGCGAGGCGTCAAGGATAGAGATGCCACCATCGGCCTCGGGATGATAAAACTCGTCGCACTTATACTGGAACACGGCGGTTTCGCTCAACACAGCAAAACCATGGGCGAAGCCTTTCGGTATGAAGAACTGGCGATGATTGTCCTCGGTCAGTTCTACGGCTACGTGCTGTCCATAGGTGGCCGACCCCTTACGTAGGTCGACAGCCACGTCAAGCACGGCGCCACGCACACAGCGCACCAGCTTGCTCTGTGTGTAGGGCGGACGCTGAAAGTGCAGGCCACGCATCACGCCGTATGACGACATGCTCTCGTTGTCTTGCACAAACTGTATGGGTCCTACCTTTTCTTCAAATTCGCGTTGCGAAAAGCTTTCAAAAAAATAGCCACGAGCATCTTTAAACAAGCGTGGTTCGATGATATACACGCCCTCGATGCCAGTTTTTATTACTTCCATATCTTTTTCTTTATCTGTAAGTATCAATGCACGCACCTTAATGGTGCTGTGCTGTGGTGGCACAAAGATACACATTATTTCTTGAACAGCCACGTGCTAGGTTACATTTTTTCGTGTGGGTATGGCGTAATCTATCAGATTGTTATTTGTTAACTTCTTGTAGATAGAAAAAGGGCACAAAGTGTTGTATTGTCGCAAGAATAGTGTAAATTTGCAACGAGAAAAAGACAATCACGTCAATAAAAGCAAATCAGAGACAATAAAACAATTAATAAAAAATTCACTTATGAAGAAAATAAGAGCTGCTATTGTGGGCTATGGCAATATAGGCCATTATGCCCTTGAGGCCCTTGAGGCCGCTAATGACTTTGAAGTGGCAGGCATTGTGCGCCGTCATGGTGCCGAGAACAAGCCCGCCGAGTTGGCACAATATGATGTTGTAAAAGACATTCGCGAGCTAAAAGATGTTGATGTGGCCATCCTTGCCACCCCCTCTCGCTCATGCGAAGAATATGCTAAACAGATATTGCCCTTGGGCATCAACACCGTTGATAGTTTCGACATTCACACCTCTATTGTCGACTATCGTGCTCGGCTCATGCCTTTGTGCAAAGCGCATGACGCTGTGGCTGTGATTGCGGCTGGCTGGGATCCTGGTTCTGACAGCATTGTGCGCACACTGATGCAGAGCCTTGCGCCTAAAGGCCTGACCTACACCAACTTTGGCCCAGGCATGTCGATGGGTCATAGCGTGTGCGTACGCTCTAAAGAAGGTGTGAAGAACGCTCTGTCAGTGACCATCCCGAAGGGCGAAGGTTTGCACCGCCGCATGGTGTATGTTGAGCTGGAAGAGGGTGCCAAGCTGGAAGATGTAACGGCTGCCATCAAGGCCGACCCCTATTTTGCCAACGACGAAACGCACGTGTTTGCCGTGCCATCGGTTGATGCGGTGCGCGATATGGGTCATGGTGTGAACTTGGTGCGCAAGGGTGTGAGCGGAAAGACACAAAACCAGCGCTTACAGTTTGATATGTGCATCAACAACCCTGCCCTTACTGGCCAAGTGCTGGTGAACGTGGCACGCGCCTCTATGCACCAGCAGCCTGGCTGCTACACCATGGTTGAGATACCTGTCATTGATATGCTTGAGGGCGACCGCGAGGAACTGATAGCTCATTTGGTGTAAACGCGGGGTTCTTCGTTTTTCACACTTGCACCATCGTGCCACCCGGCAACTGAACTTTTTTGGGGAGGGTGTGTCAAAATAGGAGTTAGAGGAAGTTAAGAAGAAGTTAATCCATCTACGATGGATGGAAGTTAACAGACAAATGCTTTATTTTCAGCAATTTATACATATGTCCGCTAACTTCTGTTAACTTCGGGCGAAGCCCAAACTTCTTTTAACTTCTATTTTGACACACCCTCTTTTATTCCCAATCGGTCGTTAGGGCTTGCTTGTATTTTGTATTTTTAGAAGAACGGAATATGTACCTTTGCATCAACAACAATTAGAAACAATAACACATTAAACAACATGAAATATCTTATTGTGAGCGACATACATGGGTCGTTGCCAGCCCTTGAGCAGGTGCTGGAGATATATAAACGTGAACAATGCGAAATGCTGTTGATATTGGGCGACATCCTTAACTATGGCCCGCGCAACAGTATTCCTGAGGGCATCGACCCGAAAGGCATTGCCGACCGCCTGAACGCAATGAAAGAAAATATTGTGGCCGTGCGGGGCAACTGCGACTCGGAGGTTGACCAAATGCTGCTACACTTCCCCATCATGGCACCCTATGCCGTGGTCGTAGACGAGGGACGCCGCCTGTTTCTTACCCACGGACATATCTATAATGAAGACAATATGCCGCCCTGCCTACACGACGTGTTCTTCTATGGACACACACATTTACAGAAGTTGGAACGCACGCCCAACGGCCAGGTGGTGTGCAACACAGGCTCGATAACATTCCCTAAAGGTGGCAACGTGCCCACCTTCGCCATTCTTGATGGCAACAGGCTAAGCTTGCGCACACTGGACGGAGCAATATTGAACGAATTGCAGTTATAAGCAAGTGTCCCAAACAAAATAAATGCATGTGTTTTTTTAAAAATATTTTAACAAAGTGTAAGAAAATCAAAAGAAAAATATTACTTTTGCAACCATAATTAAATAAAGTAACACTACACAACAAGACAAAAGCCCAAGGCGGATGAAACAATTTCTACTTTCCCTTTCGCTCCTGTTCACAGCACATAGCATGCTGGCACAAGAGTCGCTTACCATTAATGTGAATACTGCCGGAACACTGGAAAGCCTCGTAGAGGCTGCTAACCCAGAGTATCTGAGCCAAGTGAAACAATTAACCGTTACTGGCCAGTTGAACGGCGACGACCTGGCCGTGCTACGCAATATGGCGGGTGGCAACGATGACGAAGAGTCGGCCGTGTACATTGGTGCCCTTCGCGAGCTCGATATGTCAGAAGCCCACATCGTGAAAGGTGGCGCTGCCTACCACTCTGAATACAGTTTTGCTGTGAGCGGATATGTCGACTATTATGCTGAAGACGACGTGGTGGGTGCCTTCCTCTTTAACAACTGCGGACGCATCACCAGCATCAAGATGCCAAAAGATGCGAAAGCCATTGGCAAGTCGGCCATGAGTTTCTGCAAGAACCTCACCAACATCGAGATGCCCACAAAGAACGCCCTCACCATTGGCGAGGATGCCTTTGGCAACTGTGCCAACCTGAAACAGGTGGTTATCCCTGCCAATGTCACCACCATCGACGACTTGGCCTTCAACTACTGTTCAAACCTCAAGAGCGTCATCTGCTGCTCAACCACAGCCCCAAAGGCTTTCTATAAGAACGAGTGGGAGAACGTGTTTACTGGAACCAACGAAACATATCTGCGCATCTACGTGCCCGATGGCAGCAGCGAGAGCTACAAAGCTCAAGAGGCCTGGAACCAGTTTAACATCTTCGAATACAGCCCCGACGCTAAGATTGGTCACAACTATGACCAGATAAACATCACGTTGCCCTCGGCTGGCAGCTTCGACTTGCAATTCCACTACACTTACCCCGACCAAGAGTTCCGTGTAAAGAAGTTGAAGATTAACGGACCCATCGACGGCACCGACGTGGGCATCATTCGCGGTATGTCGTCAACAGGTCAGCTCAGCGACCTCGACCTCAGCGATGCTACCATCAAAAAGGGCGGATCGATGTATTGCTATTATAACGACAACTATTATGGCACTGAAGACAATAAGATAACAAAGTATATGTTCAACAGCTGCTACAGCTTGCGCAACATAACGCTGCCCACATCGGTAACCGACATTGACGCTGCAGGAACCTTTGCCGACAGCCTGAAGACCATTACTGTGCCCGCGGGCAACAGCTTCTTGCATGATGTTGATGGCGTGCTGTATAGCAATGCCGACAAGGCGCTGCGCTTCTGCCCCGCTAACCGCGAACAGGGCACACTGACCGTTGAAGATGGCACTGTACTGATAGCCGACTCGGCCTGTATGGCCAACCGTAGCATCACAGCACTGAACCTGCCCACCTCGCTACGCACCATCGGTGCCTCGGCCTTCAACTTCTGCGACAGCTTGAAGACGCTGACCGTGCCCGAAGGCGTAACCGAGATTGGCGACAACGCCTTCTGCTATGCTGGATTGACCGAGGCATCGCTGCCCTCTACCCTCGAATTCATGGGCGAGTATGCTCTCTCATGCCCCAACCTCAAAACGCTGCGCTGCTATGCCACAGTGCCACCTACGGTTTCAACTGCCGAGTATGCAGAAACCTTCTACAACGTGAGCAACACCGACTGCCACCTGTATGTGCCCGCAGGAACAGTAGAAACCTACAATGATGCTGAGGGCTGGAACTACTTCCTCAAAGTCAGCGAGTTGTCTTCAACTGGCATCCACAGCGCAACAGCCTTTAACAAGGCAGGCCATGCTGCCACATACACCCTTGACGGACGCCGCGCTATGCCTGGCACAAAGGGCCTACACATTGTGGTCGACGCAAACGGCAAGGTGCGCAAAGTGATGCGCTAACCTCATCTTATTAGATAACAAAAGGACAGCAAAAGCCACGCGCCCATGCTATTTAGCACGAATAGCGCGCCGCCTTTGCTGTTCTTTTTGCGTTTATATTGACAGTTTGCAACATCTTTCTGCCTTTTTATCGCCCTCTTTTTCTTTCCATTATGAAACCCTACCACAGAAAAGTGACGTTAAATAGCATTAACACGAAAAAGAAAGGGTGTGAAGATAGGTATTTTGTGAATTTTTATTGCTAAATTTGCACGCAATAAATTTCAAAAGTACTTATGTCATCATTTGTTGCAGATAAAATTGTAATGGACGGCCTCACTTTTGACGACGTCCTTCTGATCCCTGCTTATTCAGAGGTACTGCCGAAAACGGTAGAGTTGAAAACAAAGTTCTCGAGAAACATCGAGCTGAACGTTCCCTTCGTCACAGCGGCCATGGACACCGTGACCGAGTCGGCTATGGCTATTGCCATCGCACGCGAAGGTGGTATCGGCGTTATTCATAAGAATATGTCGATAGAAGAACAGGCACGCCAGGTGGCTATCGTGAAACGAGCCGAGAACGGTATGATTTACGACCCTGTGACCATTCGCCGCGGCAAGACCGTGAAAGATGCCCTCGACATCATGGCTGAATATCACATCGGTGGTATACCCGTCGTCGACGACGACAACCATTTGGTAGGTATCGTCACAAACCGCGACCTGCGTTTCGAGCGTCATCTCGATAAGCTTATCGACGAGGTGATGACAAAAGAAAACCTTGTTACCACACACATTCAGACCGACCTGGCCGCCGCTGCCGACATCTTGCAGAGCAACAAGATTGAAAAGTTGCCCGTGGTTGACAGCAACAACCGCCTCGTAGGACTGATTACCTATAAAGACATAACAAAGGCCAAGGATAAACCTATGGCGTGCAAAGACGAAAAAGGACGTTTGCGCGTGGCTGCTGGTGTAGGCGTTACTGCCGACACACTCGACCGCATGAAAGCACTGGTAGAGGCTGGTGCCGACGCCATCGTTATTGACACCGCCCATGGCCACTCAAAATATGTTATTGAGAAGCTTATTCAGGCAAAAGCTGCTTTCCCCAATGTTGACATTGTGGTGGGCAACGTAGCCACTGGTGCCGCAGCAAAGATGCTGGTTGAAAATGGTGCCGACGCCATCAAGGTGGGCATCGGACCGGGTTCAATCTGCACCACACGTGTGGTAGCAGGCGTAGGCGTGCCTCAGCTCAGCGCCGTGTACGACGTTTACTCGGCACTGAAAGGCACTGGCGTACCCCTCATCGCTGATGGCGGTTTGCGCTATTCGGGCGACATCGTAAAGGCCATCGCCGCTGGCGGTAGCTGCGTAATGATTGGCTCGCTGGTAGCAGGTACCGAGGAAAGCCCTGGCGATACCATCATCTTCAACGGTCGTAAGTTTAAGAGCTACCGTGGCATGGGTTCGCTCGAGGCTATGGAGAACGGATCAAAAGACCGCTACTTCCAGGCTGGCACCAAGGACGTGAAGAAGCTGGTGCCCGAAGGCATCGCTGGACGTGTTCCTTACAAAGGCACCGTACAGGAGGTTATCTACCAGCTTATCGGTGGCTTGCGCTCGGGCATGGGCTACTGTGGTGCTCAAACCATCGACTTGCTGCACAACGCCAAGTTTACACGCATTACCAATGCTGGCGTAATGGAGAGTCATCCACACGACATCACCATCACCAGTGAGGCGCCTAACTATTCGCGTCCTCAGTAATAAAAATAGTATAAAAACATTCCATCCCCGCGCACACCTTTTATATATAAGGGCGCGGAGATGGAATTTACATCTACACACATATCATATATGAAGCCATTTGCACTCATGGCTGCACTGCTCATTCAGGCAGCTACGGCCCTCGCTCAAACCGACCCTACCATTATGACCATCGATGGTAAGCCGGTGTCGCGCTCCGAGTTTGAATATTCGTACAACAAAAACAACTCAGAAACAGTGGTTGACAAGAAGAGCGTGGCCGACTATGTCGACCTCTTCATCAACTATAAACTGAAGGTGCTGGCTGCCGAAGAGGCAGGCATCGATACCACCAAGAGTTTCCGCAACGAATTTCAAAGCTACCGCGACCAGCAAATACGTCCCGCCTTCTTCACACAACAGGTGAAGGACCGTGAGGCATGGCGCATCTATGACGAAACACGCACACGCATAGACTCGTTAGGTGGCATGGTGCATGCCGCACACATCTTGGTGGGCGTGCGACAGAAAGCTACCGCCGAACAGCAGGAGAAAGCACGACTGAAGGCAGATAGCATATACAACGTGCTGAAGAAAGGTGCCGATTTTGCTACCGTGGCAGAACAGTGCTCTGACGATAAGGGCTCGGCAAAACGTGGTGGCGACCTGTCGTGGATAACGAAAGGGCAAACCATTAAAGAGTTTGAACAAACGATATTTGCCATGAAGAAGGGCGAACTGTCAAAGCCGTTTCTCTCGCCCGTGGGCTACCACATCGTGCTGCTGAAGGACAAAGGCAACTTCTTCCCCTTCGACTCGGTTAAGGCCGACATTGCCAGATATATGGATCAGCACATGGTGCGCGAGCGCATTATCTCGCAATGTATCGACTCTATTGCCAAGGCTGCCACGCCGAAACTGACGGCCGAACAGGTGATTGACCGCAAAGCGGCCGAGATGGAGGCTGCCGACAGCGACCTAAAGAACCTCATACGCGAATATCACGACGGACTGCTGCTGTACGAAATCAGCAACCAAACAGTATGGGACAAGGCAGCAAAAGACGACGCTGCACTGGAAAAATTCTTCAAAAAGAACAAGAAAAAGTATGCGTGGTCAGAGCCTCGCTTTAAAGGCATTGCCTACCACGTAAAAGACGAAGCCGACGTAGAAGCTGTAAAACTGGCTATAAAGGGTTTACCCTTTGACCAGTGGGCAGAGAAGTTGCGCACCACATTCAACGACAGCATACGTCGCATAACAGTGGTAAAGGGTATCTTCAAGAAGGGCGACAACGCATTGGTCGACAAAGAAATCTTCAAGAAAGACACTGTTGACAACGCTCCGAAAGATTACCCCATTGCTGCCACCTACGGCATCGTGCTGAAAAAGCCTGCTTCGTATGAAGACGTGCGCGAACTGGTAGTGGCCGACTATCAGGATGCACTGGAGAAGAAATGGATTGCCGAACTGAGAAAGAAATATGCAGTAACGGTAAACAAAGAGGTGCTTGACACCGTAAACAAGCACTAACCCCGCACATTACTGAGACAACTCATGGCGCGACTACGGGCTAAAAACAACAACCATCGGCTCGTGGCACGCTTCCAAATAGAACAAAATGAACAAAGGATACAAACTTTTTGCTGCTTTCCTCACAGCACTGATGCTGATGGGTGTAACAGCACGGGCCAGCCGTATACAGATGCTGCCCATGCAACACAACTTTGTGGCCGACAACGACACCACAAAGACAAGCACGAATGATAACAACGACATTCCTGAAACCAGCATCGTTGACGAGGTAATATGGGTGGTGGGTGATGAGCCTATCCTCAAATCTGACGTCGAGATGATGCGTCTGCAATCAGAGGCCGAAGGCGTGACATGGAACGGAAACCCCGACTGTGTCATCCCCGAGCAGCTGGCATTGCAGAAACTGTTCCTGCATCAGGCTGCCATCGACTCAATCGAAGTAACAGAGAGCGAGGTAACATCGGGCGTCGACCGACAGATCGACACTTGGATACAGTATGCTGGCTCAAAAGAAAAGCTGGAAGAGTATCGTAAAATGAGCATCTCACAGATACGCCAGCAGCTGCGCGACGACTCGCGTAACCAGTATCTCATACAGCGCATGAAAGAGAAGCTGGTAGAGAACGTAAAGGTAACCCCTGCCGACGTGCGCCGCTACTTCAGCAAGCTGCCAGAAGACAGTCTGCCTTTCGTGCCCACAGAGGTTGAGGTAGAAATTATCACCAAGCAGCCACGCCCCACACAAGAAGAAATAAACCGCGTAAAGGACGAGTTGCGCGAATATACCGACCGCGTAAACAAGGGCGAAACCACCTTTGCCACACTGGCACGTCTCTACTCGGAAGACCCTGGCTCGGCACGTCAGGGTGGCGAGTTGGGCTACTCGGGTCGTGGATATCTTGACCCTGCCTTTGCCAACGCCGCCTTCAACCTCACCGACCCAAGAAAGATCTCAAAGATTGTAGAGTCGGAATATGGCTACCACATCATACAGCTTATCGACAAGCGTGGCGACAAGGTTAATGTACGACACATCTTGCGCAAGCCAAAGGTGTCGAGCGAAGCTATTGAAGCGATGCGTCAGCGCCTCGACTCTATCGGCAACGATATCAAAGCCGGTAAGATAACTTTTGAAAATGCTGCCACTTACCTCTCTGACGACAAAGACACACGTAACAACCACGGATTGATGTCGACAGCATCAGAAGAGGGCATCACCTCACGCTTCAAGATGAAAGACCTGCCTACCGAGGTGGCTCGCGAAGTGGAAAACATGAAGGTGGGCGACATATCACAAGCTTTCCAGATGGTGGGACATAACGGCAAGACACAGTGTGCCATCATCAAACTGAAGAGCCGTACCGAAGGTCACCGCGCCACCATTACTGAAGACTATCAGGTTATGAAAAACGTAGTGCTGGCCGACGAGCGTTCGAAGGTGCTGCACAACTGGGTGGTAGACAAGATTAAGAAGACCTATGTACGCATGAACGATCGGTATAAAGACTGCGACTTTGAATACGAAGGATGGGTAAAATAAAGCTTTTTAAGAAACAAACACATACATGCGGGCATAGAATCATCACTACAGTGGTTCTATGCCTGTTTGGCCTTTGTCTCGTTGCTATTGCTGCCACGCCCGCAAAGCATGGCAAAAAGAAAACGACAAAGAAGGACGACCGTGTGTATCTGGTACACTCTGACGAACTGAAATACGACCTCTACGGACAGGTGCCAGGGGCACAGATTGTGAAAGGACGTGTACACTTCACCAACGATGGGGCACAACTGTGGTGCGATAGCGCCTACTTCTTTCAAGAACAGAACGCAGTAGAGGCGTTTGGCCACGTGCGCTTCAAGCAGGGCGACACGCTATCGCTGACCTGCGAATATGCCCAATATGATGGTCAGGAACAACAGATGCGCGCCAGACATAAGGTGGTGCTGAAGCATCGTCAGCAAACATTATACACCGACAGCCTCGACTACGACCGTATGTATGAAAATGCTTACTTCTTTGAAGGAGGTAAGCTGGTTGACGGAAAGGATGTGCTGGTGGCCGACTGGGGCGAATATCACCCCAACACACGCCAAGCAGCCTTCTTCTATAACGTGAAAATGCGCAGTGGCAACGACATCATCGACACCGACACGCTGTATTACGACACACGCAAGTCGGTAGCACATGTAACAGGCCCGTCAAAGGTTACGTCGGGCGACAATGTTATTCATACCGCCGATGCTTGGCTCAACTCGAAGACAAACCAATCGCAACTGTTCGGACGCTCTACCATTATTAACAAAGAAAAGACCATCACAGGCGATAGCCTCTACCATAACAGCGAAACAGGCGTGAGCAAGGGCTTCGGAAACGTTGTCTTTAACGACTCGCTAAACAAGAACGCGCTGCTGTGCGGGCATCTTGAATATAACGATAAAACAGGCTACGGCTTTGCCACACAACAGGCGCTGATGAAAGATTTTTCACAACCCGACACACTGTATGTGCATGCCGACACGCTGAAAATGTACACCTATAACATCGATACCGACTCGGTGTATCGCGTGGTACATGGTTTCGACAAGGTGAAAGCCTATCGTAAAGATGTGCAAGCCGTATGCGACTCGATGGTGTTCACCTCTATCGACTCGTGCCTCACACTGTATCGCGACCCCATAGCATGGAGCGGCGAACGACAGCTACTGGGCGACCAAATGAAGATATACATGAACGATAGTACGGTGCGCGAAGCGCACGTGATAGGCAACACTCTATCTGTGGAAAAGGTTGACAACGAAAACCACTACAACCAGGTGGCTGCCAAGCTTATCAACGCCTATTTCATTGATGGTGCCATCCGTCAAACGGTATGTATCGGCAACGTAGAGACGGTGTTCTATCCGCAAGACGATAAGGATAGCACCCTTACGGGGCTCAACTATCTCGAAACCGACACACTGCGTATGTATATGTCGGCACAACGACAGCTTGAGAAAATTTGGACGCCGCGAGCACAAGGAACCATGTTCCCCATGACCCAAATTCCGCGCGACAAATATCATCTGCCCAGCTTTGCATGGTATGAAGAGCTGCGACCTACCAGTCCTAACGATGTGTTTATATGGAGACCTCGAAGCAAAAGAGCACCCATCAGGCACTAACAAAAAAAACTGAAATAAACATGAGCGACATTATACAACTGCTGCCCGACTCGGTAGCAAACCAGATAGCTGCCGGCGAGGTGATACAACGTCCCGCCAGCGTCATCAAGGAACTTGTAGAGAACGCCATTGATGCAGGAGCCACACAGGTGAGCGTGCTGGTGGTTGATGCCGGACGCACATCAATACAGGTGATTGACAACGGAAAAGGAATGTCGGAAACCGATGCACGCCTGGCCTTCGAGCGCCATGCCACATCAAAGATAACATCGGCTGCCGACCTTTTCTCGCTGCACACCATGGGATTTCGTGGCGAAGCATTGGCATCAGTGGCTGCTGTGGCTCAGGTAGAACTGAAAACGCGACAAGCAAACAGCGACATCGGCACACACCTTTCTATCGCCGCATCAAAGGTTACGGGGCAAGAACCATGCTCGTGTGCCGTGGGCAGCAACTTCAATGTTGAGAACCTTTTCTACAACGTGCCTGCTCGCCGTAAGTTTTTGAAAGCCAATAGCACCGAACTGAAAAACATTGTTACGGCCTTTGAGCGCATAGCATTGGTTTATCCCGATGTTACCTTCCACCTATACAGCAACGAAACCGAACTGTATAACCTGAAGGCGGCTGGCTTGCGCCAACGCATCGTCGACGTGCTGGGCAAACGCATCAACCCCATGCTCATACCCATCAACACTAAGATGTCGATATGCAACATCACTGGCTTTATAGGCAAACCCGAAAGCGCAAAGAAGAAGAGTCAGGGACAATTCTTCTTCGTAAACGGACGCTACATGAAGCACCCCTATTTTCATAAAGTGGTGATGAACGCCTACGACCGCCTGGTGCCTGAAGGCGAACAGGTGCCCTACTTTATTTATTTTGACGTGCCCGCCGAAAACATCGACGTAAACATTCATCCCACAAAGACCGAGATAAAATTTGAAAACGAGCAAGATATTGCCAACGTGCTGATGGCTACAGTAAAAGAGTCGATAGGCATGTTCAGCCAGGTGGCTACCCTCGACTTCGATAATCAAGGTCGCCCCGACATTCCCGTCTTCGACCCTAACGACAACGTGCAAGCGCCAAAGGTAGAATTCAACCCCGACTATAACCCCTTCAACGACACACCGTCAACAGCCTCATCATCGCCCATCGACAATATGCCCAAAGAGGCTGCCATCGACGAGGGATTGTTCGACTCGTCAATGATGTCGGCCTCTACTCAAAGAACCTCAAGCAGCTCGGCCAGCAACGACCTCATGGTTGAAGGCTTAAGAACCAGCAAACCAGCAACAGCGCCACTCTTTCCCGATGAAGAGACAGCCCCCGAAAGCGACATCTTTGTATCGAAGGCAAACATGGATGCTAACACGGCAACAGTTTCGAGCACGACATTTCATTCGGGCATCGCGCAAGAAGAAGAGACCAAAGCATCGGCCTTGGGTACATCAGCAATAAATACAGGTACCACAGCAACAGCTACTGGCATTGCACAAGAAGAAACCACAACAGCACACTATCAATATAAAGGCAAATATATTATGACGGCGGTGAAGTCGGGACTGATGATTATAGACCAGCATCGCGCTCACACCCGCATCTTATATGAACAGTATCTCAACCGCGTGAAACGTCAACAAACGCAGTCGCAAAAGTTGCTCTTCCCCGAGATGTTACACCTCACACCCAGCGAATATATCTCACTTGAAAAGGTGATGCCCGAGCTCACAGCCTTAGGTTTTGAGCTTACACACATGGGTGGCGATGCCTATGCCATCAACGCAATGCCTTCTGGGCTCAATGGGCTGAAAGCAGACACCTTGCTACACGATATGATAGCCTCGGCCGAAGAGTGCACATCAAGTGTTATTGACGACATCAATAGCAGTCTGGCGCTCAGCCTCGCACAACATGCGGCCATGCCCTATGGCAATGTGCTCGACAATAACGAGATGGACCTGTTGGTAAACCAATTATTTGCCTGCACAAACTTCAACTATACGCCCAACGGAAAAAGCATTATGACCATCCTTAAGCAAACAGAAATAGAGCATTTGCTGGGATAACATCATCGCCATAACTCTACTCGTACACAATACGATAGAGGCAATAAGAAAGAACACTTTAGAAAGGAGAACACCTTGTATAGGCTAAAATAATGTCGGCAAAACGTTATTTTAGCCTTTTTTTGTTGAAAACGTGATATTTTTTTAAGAAAAAAGGAATAGTTTTAAATAATATTATTAACTTTGTAACGATTACGTACGTACGTACGTGCAAAACGATGTTCAACACACTGTTTAAACGATAATTTTTGATTGTTAAATAAATAAAGGTTATGAAAAAATTATTTATCGCATTGGCTTTTGCAGGCATCTCGCTGTCATCAATGGCACAGGATGCTGACCCTACACTGAAGTATAGTGTAGCCACCAATTCATTCTGGAGCAACTGGTTCATCCAGGTAGGTGCTGACTGGAATGCTTGGTATTCAGGCCAGGAGCATGGTCAGGACTTGTCAACTAGTCCTTTCAAGAAATTCCGTTCTAACCCTGGTGTATCAGTTGCTGTTGGCAAGTGGTTCACACCTGGTATCGGTCTGCGCACTAAGCTCTCAGGTATCTGGGGCAAAAACGTTACCGACGACAACAACGATGGCAACGGTAACAAGTACTGGACATTAAACGAGCACGTGCTGTTCAACCTGAGCAACATGTTGTGTGGTTACAATCCTAACCGTGTTTGGAACTTCATTCCCTTCGCTGGTGCTGGTGTAACTCGTTCTATGTCTTACAACACATACGCTATGAACTACAGCGTTGGTATCTTGAACACCTTCCGCGTAAGCAAGAAGGTAGGCATCAACTTCGAGTTGGGTTGGGATCGTTTGGAAGGCGATGCTGACGGATGCGACTACTCTAACGGCAACCGCGGATGGGATAGCCACGACAACAAGCTGTATGCTGAGGTAGGTCTGACCTACAACCTGGGCAAGGCTTCTTGGGACAAGACTCCCGATGTTGACGCTATCAAGGCTCTCTCACAGTCACAGATCGACGCCCTCAACGCACAGCTCAACGACGCTAACGCTGAGAACGCTCGCCTGAAGAAGCTCCTCGCTGAGAAGAAGGAAGAGCCCACTAATAGCGTTAAGGAGTTTGCTAACTCTCCCGTTTCTGTATTCTTCAACATCAACAAGTACAAGATTGCTTCTCGCAAGGATCTTGTTAACGTGAAGGAGATGGCTAAGTATGCTAAGGAGAACGACGCCAACATCCTCGTTACTGGTTATGCTGATAGCGCTACTGGTAAGCCCGCTTACAACCAGAAGCTGTCAGAGAAGCGTGCTAACACTGTTGCTGACGAGATCGTGAAGATGGGCGTAAGCCGCGACAAGATCACTACCGAGGCTAAGGGTGGTGTTAACGATCTGTCACCTATCTCTTACAACCGTCGCGCTACTGTTCAGATCAAGGACTAATACGCAGCGATGCTTGTTAAGCGAAGATAGAACGCTTTAAAAGCAAAACACATACGGCGCTCCCTTTTTTAAGGGGGCGCCTTTTTTGTGCCTTATCTGAAAAAGGAACAAAAACCAACAAGGCGCAACACAATATTGAATGAATATCATCTGAAACCCCATCACACCATCACCTTAAACTAACACTATCGTTGTTTAAAACCAGCGTTATCATTATCTCAAACCAACACTATATTATTCTAAAACAAGCCTAATTATCATGGAAAACGGGTTGAAAATCGTCTCGTAACGGTCGTTCCGCATGTTCATGACGGTCGATATGAACACGAGCATCGACCGTTCTCCATGTTCATAACGGTCGATGCGGCATGACATTTTACATGGTTTAACATAACAATCGCTTGGTTTTAACGCAATTATAAGGATGTTTCTCTTCTATCACAACATACAAAATGAATTGAATAACGATAACGTAACGATGCATCAACCGAAGGTTTGAGACAGAAGCAAACAGAAGATTGAGGTAAAAAAGGACGCTGTGACTTAGATAAAAGAAACGCTGACTATAGTAAAAAACATAGGTTTTAGATAGATAAATCATAGGCTTTTAGAGAAAAAACATAGGTTTTAGGTAGATAAATCAGAGACTATAGAGAAAAATTATAGATTTTAGAGAAAAATATCGCAGAAGATTTGCACAGAACAAATATTATTCGTACCTTTGCAAACGCATTTAAGAAGGCATAATGCAAAAGGGCGTTTAGCTCAGCTGGTTTAGAGCATCTGCCTTACAAGCAGAGGGTCGGCGGTTCGAATCCGTCAACGCCCACACTAAGAGGATAATATCAACAAGATGTTATCCTCTTTTTCTTTTATCCATCACCTCCTACATTTTTGATAGTAAGACGGAACACACATAAACAATAAATATGTGAGATTATCGATTTAGAAACATTGGTTGCTGGAGGACGGGGCACGGAGGCCACCATCCTACTTAGCGGGCGCATCCGTTTAGATAAGAATAAAGAGTTGTGGATAATAAAATAAAGAGTGGAGGATAATAATGAGAGGTATATATACAAAAAAATCCCTGCAGTCTATCCGAAGATAAGACCACAGGGAAACACCCCAGTGGGCGTTGACGGATTCGAACCGCCGACCCTCTGCTTGTAAGGCAGATGCTCTAAACCAGCTGAGCTAAACGCCCTTGCTTTTCTTAAGCGGTTGCAAAGGTAGGTATTTTTGTTGGTTTGCGCAAATATTTTCCCTACTTTTTTAATCGTTTTACAAGAAAAAGCACGTTTATAGTATCGAAATTGACATACATCATTCAGCGCCGAGCATTTCCATATTTTATAGGTTAATGTAAAGAAGCCTCATCAGCTTTTTGTATATCATGTTTCGATTTCGACTTCGTCACCAGTCCTACACCAGCAAACACTAACAACATAGCCAGTGCTTGCGAGGGTTTAAACACAGCCATGCTCGTAAGCACGCTCACCACGACAGCCGTTACAGGCTGCATATAGTTGTAGGTGCTCACCACTGTGGGGCGCAGCGTACTAATGGCTACCATCATGAGCAGATAGCTAACATAGGTACCGAAGAACACCACAAAGCCCGTCTCCCACCACGTGGTAAGCGGCACCGTCTGCCATGCGTTAGCCATCAGATGGGGTGTGGTGAAGGGCAATATCTCTACCACCGCCCACAAGAACATCCATTTATTCACTGTGATAGGATGATATTTACGCACAAGATGATTGAACAGCGACAGGTAAAGCGCGTAAGAGAGCTGCGCCGCCATACACAGCAAGTCGCCACGCAGGTCGCCCGCCTGTCCGCCCTTGGTTGTTGCGCTAGTAAGGATAAGTGTTACGGCACCACAGCATCCCATCATCACGCCAACCGCCTTTTTTCCTGTAATGGGTTCGTGCAAGATAACCGCTGCCAACAGCATTGCGAAAATTGGCATCGACGTGGTAACGATGCTGGCATTAATGGGCGACGTAATATTAAGGCCTATGGTGAAACAACACTGGTTAAACACCAATCCAAAGAGACCCGCCAAGGCCAGCAGCAGTCGGTCGCGCCAGGGCACACGCTCTTTCTTTACAAACAGCGAGGTGAGCCAAAACAGTGCGGCGCCACCTATCACGCGGAACGACACCATACATATACCATCAACACCATTCATCATAGCATCTTTGCCCAGCGGCGACATCAGTCCCCAAAACACGCAAGCCATCAGTATACACACGTGTGCCAGCAAGGGCCGATTATTTTTTTTCACATTCATATCAATCTTTTCGTTATCCATTTTTATGTTTCTATCTATATATTGCACAATCTATATTCTTCTTTCTCTCTCATATCCTATCCGAATTGTCGTGCAAAGTTATAAAAAATGATAACAATATGAGCGAGCAAACAAAATAATATGTATCTTTGTAAGGAAGACGTAAGATAGACAAGGGCTTGCTGCCCCACCCTAACGCTACGTTTGTAACCTAAAAACCGACAGCGCTATGAAATATGCCGACTACATTAAACAGATAGACATCGACTCGTTGTGGAGCGGAAAGAAACACATCGTGTGGAACCTCAACCGCCAGGTAAACATCCTGAGTGGCGTGAATGGCGTGGGCAAGAGCACCATCTTAAATAAGGTAGTGAAGGGGTTGAAGGCTGGCGGCGAATTTCCCAGCCACATGATGAAGGGCGTGCGCCTAAAGGTTGAGCCCGAGGATGCCAAGTGGATACGTTATGACGTGATACGCTCGTTCGACCGTCCGCTGCTCGATACCGACACCATCAGCAAGCTAAACGTAAGTTTGGCCACCGAACTCGATTTTCAAATATTTCAGCTTCAACGTAAATATCTCGACTATCAGGTAAACATTGGCAACCGTATGATAGCCATCTTGCAGAGCGGTGCCCCCGATGCCGCCCTACAGGCACAACAATTGGCTGCGCCCAAAGCGTTGTTCCAAGACCTCATCGACGACCTTTTTAAAGACACTGGCAAAACCATTGTACGTACCGAAAACGAGATACGTTTCACACAGTTGGGCGAAATGCTGGTGCCCTATCAGCTGTCGAGTGGCGAGAAGCAGATGCTGGCCATCTTGCTCACCGTGCTGGTTGAAGACCAACAAAACTATGTTCTATTCATGGACGAGCCCGAGGTGAGCATGCATATCGAATGGCAGCAACGCCTTATCGACCTCATCTTACAACTGAACCCTAATGTGCAGATTATCCTTACCACACACAGTCCAGCAGTGGTAATGAACGGATGGATGGATCATGTGACAGAAGTAACCGATATTACAGACAAGGTTAATTCATAAATCACAATTCATAATTCACAATGGCCTTCGGCTTTGATAATTCATAATTCATAATTCATAATGAGGAGGCGGTGTAGTTTTAACTCTTCACATGAATTCTACACGCTTAACAAGCAATAGGATTTTTCACTTTTCTCTTTTCCCTTTTCCCTTATATGAAGCGTCTTAACCAAAATATCACATCACAATATATTGAGGCCGCCAACCGGCTCAACTCGCGTACCGCCCGTCAAAAGATTGTGGCCTACGTTGAGAGCTACGACGATGTGTTTGTATGGCGATCCATCTTAGCACGCTTTGAGACAGAGAAACGATACTTCGAGGTGATGTTGCCATCGCGCGAAAACCGCTTAGAGCGTGGCAAGAAAGCCGCACTGATGAGCATGGTGAGCGGAAACACAGGGCACAACATGATAGCCTGTGTTGATGCCGACTACGACTACCTGCTGCAAGGCGCCAGCCCTGCCTCACGCGCTATCCTTGACAGCCCCTACGTCTTCCACACCTATGCTTACGCCATTGAGAACCTGCAATGCTACGCCCCCTCGCTACACGGCGTATGTGTAGCCATCACTCTGAACGACCGTATCGAGTTCGACTTTTGCGACTTTCTTCGCCAATATTCATTGGCCATCTTCCCACTCTTTGTTTGGAGCATTTGGTACTATCGCACCACCCACTATGGCGACTTTTCGCTTACCGACTTTTTAACAGCCATTGAAACAGGCAAGCTGTCGCCCAACAATGCCGCTGAGACACTGCAACGGCTACGCCGAAAGGTAGGCCGCAAGGTGAACGACCTGCAACGCCGCAACCCCACGGCCAAACAAAGCTATCTGGCGCTAAAAGAAGAACTGAAAACATTAGGCGTAACGCCCGAAACCACCTATCTATACATTCAGGGGCACCACCTGTTTAACAAGGTTGTGCTGCCACTGGTAAAGTGTGTATGCAGCCGCCTGGTGCGTGAACGCGAGACAGAGATACAACGACAGAGTGTGCATGGCACCCAGCGCGCCAACGAACTGGCGTGCTACAGCAGCAGCGTTTCTGACATTACGATAACGCTAAAGAAGAATGTAGGCTTTCTGATGTCGCCACCCTACAATAGCATTGTGGCCGACATTGAAAGCTTCTTAAACGAAGGCGAAAGCGCACCTACTCAACATTTTCCAAAGCCTTGAGTTTTTTTTTGGGTGTTACGCCCAGTGCCTTCAAGCCCTCTACCCTACGCATCACATTGCCCGGACCATCATACATCTGTTTCTTTGCCTTATCGTAGATGCCTGACAGGCGCGTTATCAGGTCGCCAATGCCTGTAAAAGTATCTTCAAACGTGGCCACCTTGTCGTATAGATCGGCGGCCGTTTTCACTATCTTCTCTACATTTTTGTTTTGACGATCATACTGCCACAGGTTGTAAGCCAACTGTAGAGCCATGAGCAAGTTGCTGGGCGAGATAATAATTATTTTCTTTTGGTAGGCATAGCGACTAAGGTCGGGTTGCTGCTTCATGGCCGCAATATAGCTGGTTTCGTTTGGTATAAACATCAGCACAAAGCCAATGGCATCGTCTACCAGCTTGCTATAATCTTTTTCTGCCAACTCGTCGATATGCTTACGCACACTTAGGGCGTGAGCCTTCAATAGGCGTTCGCGGTCGGCCTCATCGTCGGTAGCCAAGGCATCGGTATAAGCCGTGAGCGACACCTTCGAGTCGATAACCACACTTCGTCCTTCTGGGAACCGCACAATCACATCAGGACGATAGTTTTTTCCGTTCTCATCCTTCGTATTTTCCTGTATAAAAAATTCTTCATCTTTACGCAGTCCGCTGTTCTCAAGAATGGTTTCAAGCACCATCTCGCCCCAGTCGCCTTGCATCTTGCTGTCGCCCTTCAGCGCCTTGGTAAGGTTTGCAGCATCCGACCCTATCTTTGAGGTTTGTTCCTTCAACATCAACACCGTCTGCTGCTGCTCTTGCTGAAACAGGCGCATGGTAGCCTCAAAGGTGTGTTGCAGTTCTTTCTTATTCACCTCGTTCAGCGTTTTGCTCTCTTCTACCGACTTTTTAAAATCGGCAAACTGTTCCTTCACGGGGCGCAACAGTTCGTTCATCTGCTGGCGGTTGCTCTCCTGCAAGGCCGACTGCTTAGCAGCCAACTGCTCGGCAGCCATCTTCTGCATCTCTTGTCGCAGAGCCTCCAGCTTCTGTTCCCACTGTCGGTCGCTCTCCTCACGCAGCTGTGCGGCATACTGGCGTTCATGTTCGGCCATGCGCTTTTGCTGTTCCACTTCCGATGCCAGCACCTCGGCCTTTGCCACCCACTGTGTTTTCTCTTCGCTTGCTGCTTTTGCCGCCTTCAACATACCGATGAAGTAGCCCACAACCACTCCTACCACTAACACTAACACGATTGCTATTTCCATACCCAATACACTTTTATGATGAAGGGACATTGGTGTGCCCCGTTACTAAAGAAAAAGGCGTGCGCACATACCCAAACGATATGACGCACGCCCTTTTTGTTTCGGCCTTTTTCAGCTTTATTTGGTTTCAGCTTGTTTTATTCAGCTTCCTGCTTATCGGCAATGGCCTGTTTAATTTGGGCCTCAATCTCCTCACACAGCTCAGGATTGTCCTTCAGCAACGATTTTGTGGCGTCGCGTCCTTGTGCCAGCTTGCTACCACCGTATGAGAACCATGAGCCACTCTTCTGAATGATGCCATACTCAACACCCAGGTCAACCATCTCGCCAATCTTTGAGATGCCCTCGCCAAAGGTAATCTCAAACTCAGCCTTGCGGAACGGAGGTGCCACCTTGTTCTTTACCACTTTTACACGCACCTGGTTGCCCACCACCTGGTCGCCATCCTTGATGCTGGTTACGCGGCGAATGTCGAGACGCACCGAGGCATAAAACTTCAGCGCGTTACCACCAGTTGTGGTCTCAGGGTTGCCAAACATCACACCAATCTTCTCACGCAGCTGGTTGATGAAGATGCAAGTGGTGTTTGTTTTTGAGATGGTGCTGGTGAGCTTACGCAGAGCCTGGCTCATCAGTCGAGCCTGAAGGCCTACCACATTGTCGCCCATATCGCCTTCAATCTCCTTCTTCGGCGTGAGGGCTGCCACCGAGTCGACTACCAAAATATCAATGGCCGATGAACGGATAAGCTGGTCGGCAATCTCCAGTGCCTGCTCGCCGTTATCAGGCTGCGATATCCACAGGTTGTCAACATCAACGCCAAGCTTAGCGGCATAGAAGCGATCGAAGGCATGCTCAGCATCGATAAAGGCAGCAATGCCGCCCGCCTTCTGTGCCTCGGCAATAGCGTGAATGGCCAGTGTGGTCTTACCCGAACTCTCGGGGCCATAAATCTCAATGATACGACCTTTTGGGTATCCGCCTACGCCCAGAGCGGCGTCGAGGGCGATACTGCCTGTAGGTATTACCTCTACGTTTTCAATATGCTCGTCGCCAAGCTTCATGATCGACCCCTTACCAAAGTCTTTCTCTATCTTTGCCATGGCCGCCTGCAGAGCCTTCAGTTTGCCTTCCTGCATCAACGGCATGTCTTCGTCTTTCTTTGCCATATTGTTCGTTCTCCTCTGTTATTTATCTGAGTGTGTGTGTGTTTGATTTCTTAAAACTCGATGTCGGTGTCAAACAGCTCGTGCCAAGGCAAGCCCTGTTTGTTCAGCTGCTCCATGAAGGGATCGGGATCAAACTCCTCAACGTTCCACACGCCAGGCTTACGCCACAACCCCTTGAAGAACATCATTGCACCAATCATGGCGGGCACGCCAGTGGTGTAGCTTACACCCTGCATACCCGTTTCTTCGTAAGCAGCCTGGTGCGAGCAGTTGTTATATACATAATAGGTGTGCTCTTTGCCATCTTTCAAGCCACGGATGCGGCAGCCGATAGAGGTCTGGCCGTCGTAGTTTTCGCCCAAGTCTTGGGGGTTAGGCAGCACAGCCTTGAGGAACTGCAGCGGCACAATCTTCACCTTTACCTTCTCTGAGGGGTTGTCGGCCAGCGGAGCCTCATATTCAATCTCGTCGATGCGCGACATACCCAAGTTCTGTATGCAGTCGAGGTAGGTGAGATACTGCTGACCGAAGGTCATCCAAAAGCGAGCGCGCTTGATGGTGGGATAGTTTTTCACCAAGCTCTCAATCTCTTCGTGGTGCAGCAGGTAGCTCTCCTTCGGACCAATTTCAGGATAGGTCAGTGGCTTATGAATTTCGAGCGGTTTGGTCTCTACCCACTGTCCGTTCTCCCAATACAAGCCCTTTTGTGTAATCTCGCGGATGTTAATCTCAGGGTTGAAGTTGGTAGCGAAAGCTTTGTGGTGGTTACCAGCATTGCAATCTACGATGTCGAGATACTGTATTTCGTCGAAGTGATGCTTAGCAGCATAAGCGGTAAAGATGCTTGTTACACCTGGGTCGAAGCCACAGCCCAAGATGGCGCACAGGCCAGCATCTTCGAAGCGTTTCTTGTAAGCCCACTGCCATGAGTACTCGAAGTGAGCCTCATCCTTAGGTTCATAGTTGGCAGTATCAAGATAGTTGCATCCGCAAGCCAAGCAAGCCTCCATAATGGTGAGGTCTTGATACGGCAGCGCGAGGTTGATAACCAGCTCGGGCTTGAAGTCGTTAAACAGCGCCTTCAGTTGCTCTACATCGTCGGCATCTACCTGTGCGGTTTTAATGTTAGGGTTACCGATAGCCTTTACAATCTTGTCGCACTTCGACTTTGTGCGGCTTGCAATCATAAATTCAGTAAACACGTCAGCGTTCTGAGCGATTTTGAACGCTGCAACCGTAGCGACGCCACCGGCGCCAATCATGAGTACTTTTCCCATTTTCTTTCTTTTATTTTATTTATTTTTATATTTCAATGATTATTTTCGAAGGCTCACCCTCATTATAAATTATAAATCACGTAAGGCGAAGCCCATTATGAATTATGAATTGAGAATTACTTCAGCTCTTCCGCCCTAATTCCTAAGGCGTTCATCAGCGAGTAGCCCAATATTTCCTGTCGGAAGTTGCCTCCCTCCATCGGCTGCATAGCAAACACCGTTATGCGTTTCTCGTCGTCAACGCGTTGCAAGGTATGGCGCAAGTCGGCATACAGAGCTCGGTTTTCAGCATCAGGAATAATCATCACGCGCTTCACCTCTTTCTGTGCACACACCATAGCCACGGTGTCGAGGAAGAAGTCGGTGGCAGTAGTGATATCTTCAACGGGGAACGAGCTGACGGTAAACTCGCCCAGATGGTCTTTAAACGCCTTTCCGTTCAGTTCGTCGTCATAGCTGGCAGGCACAAAGTTGTCCAGTGCCGCCTGTTTTTTATCATGTATCAGCACCACCTGAGTGTCGTGTTCGCCCTCGCGCAGCCCTCCATCCAGCGCCACACAGTCAATCCATTTTGCCAGGTCGGCCTTGTGAATACGTCGGCCAATCATTCGTTCAAAATTGACGATGAGGTCAAAGGCCACTCTGTCAACATAATCGGCATCGACGATGACGACATTTTCACTCCAGTTTGCTTTCGTCAGTGTATCATTATTCATACTTGCAAAGATACAACAAAAGGGTGAAATGTGAAAATAATAGCATTGCTAAATGCTGTTTTTTCCACACTCACCCTTGTATGGTTTTTCTTTATTGTCACAAGCCCTTCAAGCGTGGCAGCGCTACACGTTCAGGCGTGGCATTGACACGTGTTTCGGCGTGCGCCTTATTTCTTTAACGCCTGCACCAACAAGTCGAGCGCCGTCTTTAGTTTAGCGCGTGGGCAACCCACATTCAGGCGCATAAAGCCTTCGCCGCCAGGACCAAACATTTCGCCATCGTTCAAGGCCAAGTGAGCCTTCTCGGTGAAGAGATTGATAAGCTGATTGTGGTTCAAGCCCAGCCCTTTACAGTTTAGCCACACCAAGAACGATGCCTCGGGGCGCACGGGCACAATAGCAGGCAGATGCTGGCGACAGTAGTCTTCAACAAAGCGCACATTGTCTTCAACATAGTGCAGCATGGCCTCGCGCCACGCGTTGCCCTTTGTAAAGGCCGCAATAGTGGCTATGGGCGAGAACATAGGCGGGTCAGAAAACTCGTTGGCCTCGAGCCACGAATAAAACTTCTGGCGCAGCTCGGCATTAGGCACAACGCAATAAGAACTTACGATACCCGCAATGTTGAACGTCTTCGATGGTGCCCCAAACGTGATGCTGCACTGTGCGGCCTCGTCAGAGGCGGTGGCGAAGGGCGTATGCCGATGTCCGAAGAGCGTCATATCGCAGTGTATCTCGTCAGAGATAACGATGATGCCATGCTCATGGCAGATGTGTGCCAGCTGTGCCAGCACCTCTTTAGGCCATACAATGCCAGCGGGATTGTGCGGGTTGCACACAATAAGCATTTTTGTTTTCTCATCGATTATCTGCTTCAGGTGATCAAAGTTCATGCTGTATGATCCATCATCGTGGCAAATAAGCGGATTAAACACCACCTCTCTACCGTTGCCTTGTGGTGTAAGGCGGAACGGATGGTACACGGGTGGCTGAATAATAATTTTATCGCCAGGCTTTGTAAACACATTGACAGCCATGCCTATACCCTTCACTATGCCAGGTATATAGCACAACCACTGGCGCTCTACCTGCCAGCCATGGCGGTCGAAGAGCCACTGCTGCACAGCCTGCCAATAAGCATCGGGCACAATGGTGTAGCCATATAAATGATGGTTAAGGCGCTGCTGCAGCGCTTCCACAATAAACGAGGGCGTTTCAAAGTCCATGTCGGCCACCCACAGCGGCATCAGTCCGTCGCGTCCGAAGGTAGCTTTCTGTCCGTCTATAGCCACCGTGTTGGTGCCTTGACGGTCGATAATGGTGTCGAAATTATATGATTCCATTTGTTTAAAAAGTTCTTGCTGATACTACAAAAAATTGCAATGCAAAGGTAGCATCTTTTCTTGATATAGTAGTAGGTTTTATACAAAAAAAGAAGCGCAAAGGGCATCCTCAATAGGTTTGCTGCTTTGCGCTTCTTGTTTATGTTATCGTTATGCGGACGATGAGAGGTTTACCACGCCTCATCCCACAGTTCAAAGGTGTTTTCTTTAGCCTTCCAGTCGGGCACCGCGGTACCTTTGCGGTAGATGCCCACGAGGTAGAGGTCGAACTTCAACATCGAGTAAGCAGGAATGCTTCCTTTATCCTCGTCTTTGTACCCCAACTGGTAAGGTATATACACCTCCCAGCGGTCGCCCAGGTTCATGTTGAGCAACGCGGTGGTAACACCATCAACCATATCAGTGACATTAAACTTGGTGGGAATGGCGGTGTTTACGTCAAATTCGCCTTTATACGATTTATCAAACTCATATCCCAACTTATACGAGAGCGAGGGCAACAAGCGGCCACTATAATGCACACGCACCGAGTCGGTAGAATAAGGTTTCACCGTCTCGCCGCTCGACTGCAGCACGTGCACCACAATGTGGTCGTAGCTATGTTTGGCCGAGTTCTCGTCAAGCGTCCAATTTCTGATTACTTTCCACGAGGGGTCGCCACTGGCTTGCTTCATCTTAGCCGTGGCAAACAGGTCGTCGAAATATTTCTCATTGGTAGCCTGCCAATCGGGATATTCTTCCGGAGTGTTATCATCCTCGCTGCACGATGACAGTACAAACACGGCCACGAAGGCAGCGAGAAGAACATATAAATATTTTTTCATTTACAATGTATGATGTTGTGTTTCAGTGGTGCTGAGCACCATTATCAGTATGGTGCCGAGCACCCATCGTGCACACAGACCACGCGCTTACTGCAGCTTCTTCAGCAGACTGGTGATGCTCACCTTGTCTTCAATGATGCCACGCAGCTGGTCAATGTTTACACGCTCTTGCTGCATGGTATCGCGGAAACGCAAGGTCACACAGTTGTCTTTCAGCGTGTCGTGGTCAACGGTCACACAGTATGGTGTACCAATGGCATCCTGACGACGATAGCGCTTGCCAATGGTGTCTTTCTCATCGTAGTGTGTGTTGAAGTGGAACTTCAGGTCGTTCACAATCTCGCGAGCCTTTTCAGGCAGACCATCCTTCTTCAGCAAGGGCAGCACGGCCAACTTAACAGGAGCCAATGGTGCGGGCAACTTCAGCACTACGCGGGTTTCGCCGTTCTCAAGCTGCTCTTCGCAATATGAGTGACACATCACGCTCAGGAACATACGGTCAACACCAATAGAGGTTTCGATATCATACGGTGTGTAGCTCTTGTTCTCCTGCGGATCAAAGTATTTGATGCTCTTGCCCGAGAACTTCTCGTGCTGGCTGAGGTCGTAGTCGGTACGGCTGTGAATGCCTTCCACCTCTTTGAAGCCGAAGGGCATCTTAAACTCGATATCGGTAGCGGCGTTAGCATAGTGAGCCAACTTTTCGTGGTCATGGAAACGATAGTTTTCTGCACCGAAGCCCAGAGCCTGGTGCCACTTCATACGTGTTTCTTTCCACTTAGCAAACCACTCCATCTCGGTGCCAGGCTTCACAAAGAACTGCATCTCCATCTGTTCAAACTCGCGCATACGGAAGATAAACTGGCGAGCCACAATCTCGTTACGGAAAGCCTTACCTATCTGTGCAATACCGAAAGGAATCTTCATGCGGCCAGTCTTCTGCACGTTCAGATAGTTAACAAAGATACCCTGTGCGGTTTCAGGACGCAGATATATCTTGCTGGTAGAGTCAGAGGCCGAACCCATCTCGGTAGAGAACATGAGGTTAAACTGGCGCACGTCGGTCCAGTTCTTAGTGCCGCTGATGGGGTCAACAATCTCCTCGTCAAGAATAATCTGCTTCAGCTCGTCGAGATCGGGACCCTGCATAGCCTTGGTATAACGCTCGTGCAGTGCGTCGCGCTTCTGCTTGTGCTCCAGCACACGGCCGTTGGTCTCCATAAACTTCTCTTTGTCAAAGGCGTCGCCGAAGCGCTTCTCAGCCTTGGCCACCTCTTTGGCTATCTTCTCGTCATATTTTGCTATCTGGTCTTCAATCAGCACGTCGGCGCGGTAGCGTTTCTTCGAGTCGCGATTGTCGATGAGGGGGTCGTTGAAGGCGTCAACGTGTCCGCTGGCCTTCCAAATGGTGGGGTGCATGAAGATGGCCGAGTCGATGCCCACGATGTTCTCGTGCAGCAATACCATGCTCTTCCACCAATACTCCTTAATGTTGTTTTTCAGTTCTACGCCATTCTGTCCGTAGTCGTACACAGCTCCCAGTCCATCGTACAGTTCGCTGCTGGGGAATACGAAACCGTACTCTTTGCAGTGACTCACAATTTTCTTAAAAACGTCTTCTTGTGCCATTGTTGTATGTGTTTTATTATTTGAAAATTCGCTATCTATAGCCTGTCGGCAGCCCGCTTTGGTAGGCGTGGTGCCGCTTTAAGTTGCAAAGTTACGCTTTTTTATATAATTTCCTTACTTTTATTGAGTTAAATGTTATTTAATTGTGTTTTTGATATATTAGCAGCCAATACTACTAAAGGGATGAAGGCCAGTTAAAAAGAAGCGACAACAGAATTAAAAAAGGGACAGCACATCGCGTGCCGCCCCTTTCATAAAGCGCCATTTCGTTGAAATGACAATACAATCGTTAGCAATTAATGATATCGTTTCTTGATAATATGCGTTGCCTATTAAAGTGGATATTCGTCGAAGGCGTAGAGCACCGTTGACAGATAGCGCTCGCCAGTATCGGGCAATATCGCCACAATGGTTTTACCCTCATTTTCAGGACGTTTAGCCAACTGTGCGGCAGCAAAGGCAGCTGCACCCGACGAGATGCCTACCAGCAATCCTTCTTCACGTGCCAACTCGCGACCTGTGCGTATGGCATCGTCGTTGTCAATGTCGAGCACCTCGTCAATAACGCCTGCATCATAGGTCTTAGGCACAAAGCCAGCACCTATGCCCTGAATTTTATGTGGGCCGCTCTTACCACCGTTCAGCACGGGCGACGAGGCGGGCTCTACAGCCACCACCTTAACGTTGGGGTTATACGCTTTCAAGCGTTTGCCTATGCCCGATATGGTGCCACCAGTGCCTACACCAGCCACCACAATGTCTACCTTACCGTCGGTCTGTTCCCATATCTCCTTACCCGTGGTTTCGTAGTGACGACGCGGGTTGGCGGCGTTCTCAAACTGCTGTAAAATCACGGCGCCAGGTATGCTGTCGCGCAACTCTTCGGCTGCTTTGATAGCGCCGGGCATGCCATCTTTACCACTCGTCAGTTTCACCGTAGCGCCATAGGCTTTCACCAGGTTGCGGCGCTCAATGCTCATGGTCTCGGGCATGGTGAGGATGAGCTTATAGCCCTTCACGGCCGACACCAGTGCCAGGCCCACGCCCGTGTTTCCGCTGGTGGGCTCGATGATGGTGGCACCAGGCTTCAACAAACCTTTCTGCTCGGCATCTTCAATCATGGCCAGCGCTATGCGGTCTTTCACACTTCCGCCAGGGTTGAAATATTCTACCTTTGCTATGATGGGGGTTTTTAGTCCCTTCTCGGCCGAAAATTTATCAAGCTCCAGCAGTGGCGTGTTGCCAATGAGGTCGGTCAGCTTCTTTGCTATCTTTGCCATAATATCTTTCCTTTCTGTTTTTACGGGGGCGACGAAAATGTTTATTTAAATTTGGTCGAAGGCTTGCTGCAAATCATCAATAATGTCGTCGATGTGTTCAACGCCAATGCTCAAGCGGATGGTAGAGGGCGTGATGTGTTGCTGCGCAAGCTCTTCGGGCGACATCTGCGAGTGGGTGGTAGTGGCGGGATGTATCACAAGGCTCTTCACGTCGGCCACGTTGGCCAACAGCGAGAAGATCTTAAGCGAGTCGATAAACTTCCAGGCTGCTGCTTCGCCACCCTTTATCTCAAAGGTAAAGATGCTGCCACCGCCGTTGGGATAATATTTTTTGTACAACTCGTGGTCGGGATGCGAGGGCAATGATGGGTGGTTTACCTTCTCTACCTTGGGGTGATGAGCCAAGAAGTCGACTACCTTCAGCGCATTAGCCACATGACGTTCTACACGCAGCGAGAGGGTTTCAAGACCTTGCAGCAATATCCATGCGTTGAAGGGCGAGATGGCGGCACCCGTGTCGCGCAAGATGACGGCACGTATGCGAGTTACGAAGGCTGCCTTGCCAGCTACATCGGCAAAGATGGCGCCGTGGTATGAGGGGTCGGGCTTGGCCAGTGTGGGATACTTGTCGGCGTTAGCTTTCCAGTCGAAGGTGCCACCATCGACAATTACACCGCCAAGACTTGAACCATGTCCGCCGATAAATTTAGTGGCCGAGTGTACCACCACGTCGGCACCATGTTCGATAGGACGAATGAGGAACGGTGTGCCAAAGGTGTTATCAACAATAAATGGGATGTTGTGCTTATGTGCCACAGCAGCCACGGCCTCAAGGTCGGTAACGTCAGAGTTGGGGTTACCAAAGGTCTCGGCATACACCACCTTAGTGTTGGGCTGTATAGCGGCCTCAAGGGCAGCCAGGTCGTTTACGTTTACAATAGTGTTTGTTACGCCCTGTGTTTCAAGTGTATGGGTAATAAGGTTGAACGAACCACCATACAGGTTATCGGCAGCAACAATGTGGTCGCCAGCCTGAACAATGTTTTGCAGAGCATAAGTTACAGCGGCAGCGCCTGATGCTACAGCCAAGGCTGCCACGCCACCTTCAAGAGCAGCCACACGATCTTCAAACACACCCTGAGTAGAGTTGGTCAAACGGCCGTAAATGTTACCTGGGTCGCGAAGGGCGAAGCGGTCGGCAGCGTGTTGCGAATTGCGAAACACATACGAGGTGGTTTGGTAGATAGGCACCGCGCGAGCGTCGGTAGCGGGGTCGGGTTGCTCTTGTCCTACGTGCAGTTGCAGTGTCTCGAAATGAAGTTTCTTGTTGCTCATGATTGTATGTCCTTTCTTTAGTTTTATGCCACCAGCGCTATACACCGCTTGTCATCGCCAGTGTCGCACCGCAGCCGTTTATAAATAATGTTGCGTTCTTTTATTATTGACATTGCAAAGATACGCACTTTCTTGCATACCCACAATAGCACAAACACGGCATTTCGCATACCACAAATATGGTAGAAACATATATTACCCCACTATTTGTGCTGGGTAGTATATATAATAAGGTGTAGAAGGTGGTGGGGAGAAGTAGGTTTTACATAAAAAAGAGAAATATCTAAGAAATATTTTGTAGCTTTGCAAGTGCATATAGTATCTATAAATCAAAAGGAACTTTATGGATTGAAGCGTAAATGATACCATAAAGTTCCCATTGTATGCAAGAAATCAATCTTGCGTTGTTTATATCAGAAGATGAATTGTTTGCTGCAAATTAGCGATTAACATCCATTAACTCATCTTTTGCAGTTTCAATGGCTGTAAGTTTCAATTCGTCTTCACCCTCCAAAGCATCCAATACTTTGTCGGCAAGCCAAAGAGTGAGCATTTCCTTTTCGTCCACTTTGAAGTATGTTGCCATTTGAATTACTTGGCTTCTTTTCGCTCGCCTATCCCCGCGTTCAATCTTACTGAACATGGGTGTGTCTATTTCTAAGTATGCAGCTACTTGACGCTGCAATATTCCTTGTTCGTCTCTTAGAGACCTTATCTTGTTTCCTAATAACATATATCTTTTGCTTTTTGAATTCGATTTAATCGGACGGTTTCGCTATAAAGCCCGTCGAATTTCGACGGATTTTTATGAATTTCGACGGATTTTTATAAATTTCGACGGATTATCCCTTGTCATCCGTCGAATTTCGACGAAATAGTTGGATTTCAACGAAATTTATTTCTCAAACCAATTTCGACCATCTGTCCATATAAAGTCCTCTTTTTTCATAGTTTTCAACAAATCTCCTAAGCTACGTAGTTTCTGTTCTTCCGTTTTATTCTGTGGAAGCACATCTTTCAGATATTCGTATATGCTGTCTCGCTTGGCACCTTCTTCACCAGCATTGCTGAGATATTGTAGAACCATTTGACGCAACCTCTCCTTATCCAATCCTTTTGTTTTTGTATATAAGAAGGCAGTTGGTGAACTCTTGCTTGTCAATAGTGGCAAGCACAGCGTATTACTCCACTTTGTCAAGAGCGACTTTCGCCTGACGTTCCGCTTCAAGAACCACCTTGGTCAATGCCTCAATCTCGTCATAATGGCTGTTTCCTCTAATAGCAATATATTTTTGAGTGTCTTGCGGATTGAAGGTTTCTTTGCCAATTCTTCCCAAGGTGTAGTTTGGTATGACATAACAGCAAGAATGGTCATGCCGAAGGCTTCAAGACTTGGCTTTTCGATATTCTCGTTCACTTTCGTTCCATCAAACTCTTCCTTTATGAGCGAAAGCATGAACCTAACGTTCTCTTCAGTTATGTTGCGAGGTTTGCCGAACTGCTGTTCAATATCCTCGCCGAGTTCGTTTATGTTCATGCCTTTCGGTAATTTAACTGTCTAGTATGAAGGGCTTTCAACACCTGCGTTACCCACCAGTCCTTTTCGATACTTGAC